>Ga0256404_1000578_pt1 | contig 95306 bp, 93 predicted proteins | sample RumenRJG_01DNA_FD_185990 | JGI IMG/M metagenome (GOLD analysis project Ga0256404, IMG submission 185990) | Bovine rumen microbial communities from Lethbridge, Alberta, Canada - RJG_01 | ecosystem: Host-associated > Mammals > Digestive system > Stomach > Rumen | place: Canada: Alberta | collected... | reverse complement strand
CCTGACCGCTGCTGACGAGCTGCTCACTCCGATCATCAAGAACGGCGAGTTCAAGGTTGACGAAAAGAAGGTCGATCTCGAGGCTCACTTCGAGCAGCCCGAGGCTCCGACCGAAGCACCGACCGAGGCTCCCGTAACCGAAGCTCCGACCGAGGCTCCCGCAACCGAGGCTCCGACCGAGGCTCCCGCAACCGAGGCTCCGACCGAGGCTCCGACCGAGACTCCGACCGAGACTCCGACCGAGACTCCGACTGAGACTCCGACCGAGACTCCGACCGAGACTCCGACTGAGACTCCGACCGAAGCTCCGACTGAGACTCCGACCGAAGCTCCGACCACTGAGCCGACCGAAGCTCCGACTGAGGCTCCGACCGAGACTCCGACCGAAGCTCCCACAACCGAGCCCACCACGCCCACTCCGTCCGGCGATAAGATCTACATCAACGCTGACGGCAACATCTACGAGGTTGAGGCAGGTTCCGACCACACCTACACCTACTACCTGACCAACGCAGGTACCGTATGCGGTCTGGATGCTACCACCACATGGGATACTCCGCAGATCTCCATCGTAGGCGATCCGTCCTTCCCGAACCTCGGCGAGTCCTTCGTACTCAACGACACCGAGAAGGATCAGGGCAAGCTGATCTACAACTACACCAACGCTTACGGCACCGACATGTCCGGTGACAAGGCTGAGGTTATCACCTTCCAGATCCACGTTGCTGATGACTGTGCTCCCGGCACCTACTACATCAACACCAAGATCAAGACCCTCGAGGGTGAGGATGAGCTCAGAGAGATCTTCGAGGATACCGACGAGATCGATCCCGCTATCAAGAGAAACGGTGAGCTCGACGGCAAGCCCGGTACTCCCGAAGCTAACGAGTACAAGGCTGACGAGCAGACCTACGTCAAGGGTTCTCTCGAGTCCAAGCTCTTCACCGCTGAGAACGTAGACGCAAGCAAGGATGGCAAGACCTACGATAAGTTCAGATCCCTGTGGATCGAGATCGACGGCAAGTACGTCCTGCTCAGTTACAGCAACTACACCAAGGAAGCCGGTTCCCTGAAGCTCACCCTGAAGCCCAAATTTATGGAAGGCCTCGCGGTTGGCGACTACAACCTCAAGTTCGTCTTCTCCGACGGCGAAGCGATCGGCATCCTGCACGTAGTTGACGCCGAGGTTCCGACCGCGGCTCCGACCGAGGCCGGTTCCGAGTCCGGCAGCGACAGCACTAAGCCCGCCGCTACCTCCGCTCAGTCCTCTACAACCGATTCCTCTGCGTCTACCAACAGCTCTGCTGTTCAGACCGGATCGCCTGAGATCGCTATGATCTTCGTAGCCGTTCTCATCATGGCTGCCGGAATCATCATCTTCTCCAGAAAGAGAAAGAAAGACTGATGCTCGGCTGAATCGACCGACTTAACCTAACATACTGCCCCCTTCCTCGTGAAGGGGGCTTGTATTTTGCGCAAATATCCGATACCCGTTTTCTGTAAAAACGGAAAATCTTGTCGGTCTGCTTAGTGATGTTTTGTTGCCGCCTTGTATGCTTGCTGAGGGCGGCAGGCACTACCGATCCCATTCACGCGCGGCTGTTTTCCTTACCTCATCGCTCAGGTTCTTGCTAAGTGCTGCAGGCACGCCTGATCTCTCGCTCGCGTGGCGGTGCTCCTCATCCCGTTATTCACAGCCTCCGAAACCCCTGAAACGGAGGCGCTTGCGATGAGGCGTTCTCCGCTCGTGCGGTAAAGCATTTTGATAATCAATGTCTGCATTCTGCCGAAAATCGGTATACGATCACGGCTTTCATGTCCGACAGGGCATATTATACAAAGATTTCATCGGTTTTTTGTGCGGTGTTACAGAATGGGTCATGAACTATTTACAAATTGTTTATTGAATTATAACGGTGGTTGTATTATAATAACAATTGTAATCTTAACGAACGAAAGGAATGTTTCTGCCATGAAGAAGCTTGTTTCCGTTATTTGCGTGCTGACGCTGATCGTCGGCATTTTTGCTGTATCCGCTGTCAGCACCTCTGCAGTTGAATCGGATCAGAAAGAGATCGAAGTCTCATCCGGCGACGAGGTCACCTACACCCTGACCCTCGGCTCGGTTCCCGAGAAGATCATCGGCTGTGATTTTTCGTTTTACTATGACTCCTCGCTCTTTGAGCTGGTTTCTGTCGCCGACTTCAACGACAAGACCTCTGAGGAGGAGTGGACTCCGGTCATCAATACGAACCTTGACGGCGAGGTGCGCGGCAACTGGTCGATCCTCAACGGCGTGGATTTCACTTCCGAGCGCAACTTCCTGACTTTGAAGCTGAAAGCCAAGTCCGACGGCTCCGGTCAGGTGTCCTACTTCATTCGCTATATGTATGACAATAATATTTTCAACTCTGACGACAAGCCTCAGATCACCGAGTACAAATTCACCTGTACCGTGCTGGTCAACGGCGAGCCTTATATCGAAAAAGGCGATCCCGTGCTGAATGTTGACGAGCCCCAGAAGAGCGGTCTGTTTGTCAACTCTGTCACCGGCGACAGCAAGGACGCCGACGCCAACGTTCCCGGCACCGTTGTCAAGAAGAACGATACCAACGCCGCGGTCACTCCTCAGAGCGGCGGCAGTGCGTCCGGCAACAACAGCAACAACGCGGCTGCCGATAACAACAACGCCAACAACGCCAATAATTCCAACAACGCGAATAACGCGAATAACGCGAACAATAATTCCGCCAATAAGTCCGACGCGGCTCCTGCCGCTACCACAGCCGACGGCTACTATGTCGTGGCAACCGACGCTTCCGGCAACATCGTCGCGACCGCCGATCAGGCGCCTGTCTCCGCGGCTAACACCACCGACGGCGGCTCCAAGGGCGGCGCTTCGCCTGTGCTCTGGATCATCATCGCGCTGGTCGTGCTCGCCGGCGGCGGCGCGATCGCTTACTTCGCTATGAAGAAGAAGTCAGCCGGCGCTGCTCAGCCTGCTGAAAATACCGCGATCGCCGACGAGACTGCTTCCGTTCCCGAAGCGCCTGTCGAAGACCCGGCTGTTGTCAGCGCGGACGAACCCAAAGAATAAGAGAATACACAGAGGCTGACTCCCTGAGCCGGCCTCTTTATACTAATCCTTAATAAAAAGATTTAGCCCAATAAATGATAAAGGTTTTAATGAAGGATTAGTATGATGTGTTGGATGGAGGAGAGAACATGAAGAGAGTTTTAGCCCTGCTGTTTGTCGCGGTCGTACTCGCGCTCGGCGTACTGCCCCTGACGGCGTCCGCCGCCGAGATGACCGAAACCAAGTATATTTACTTTGAAACGCCCACCGGCAGCGTCGCGTGGAACAATTTCAAGATGGTATACTGCCACATGTGGAGCAAGTCAGGCGGCGACATCTACGCCTGGCAGGCGAAGGAAGAGACCGCCGAGGATATGGGCAACGGTTTCTGGCGCTATGACCTCAGCGGCATTGACTTTGACCCCGAGGGCGAGTATTCGCTGATTTTCTCGAACGAAAACGGCATGCAGACCTACAACCTGAACATCACCTCTGCGTGTCTGGGCGATATCGTCACCTGTAACGGCGACACCTGCGTCAACCCTGTCGACGGCGAGAAGAGCTGTGCGGTAGCGCGCTGGAAGTATAACGGCGAGAAGGTTCACCCCGCGATCGAGGTTGATTCCGCCGGCAAGCTCTTGAACGTCGACAACGTCGCGCTCGACGGGATCGAGACCGTCTGGGGCGATTCGCAGGGCGAGAGCCATGAGCTGCCCGAGGCGGCTGTCACCCCGACGGCGACCGAAGGGGAGACCCTGTCGGCGGCGGATATCAAAGCCGAGAAGGACGACGGCATCAACCTCAGGGCGGCGACAACGTGGATCATCGTCGTCAGCGCGGTGGTTGTGTGCGCGCTTGTCGCGGCAGCGATCATCCTCGCCCGCAAAAACAGAAAATAAACACAAAGGCGGTGTGCTGAGGCATGCCGCCTGATTCATATGCGGATAATTTCATAAAGGAAAAATTTGTCTTTCTGAACAAAGAAAGGAAATTATTTTGTTGAAGTTGCAGTAAAGCGAAAATAGAAGTTTGTGTACTTTTGTAGGTCTAAATAACGAAAAAATATTGAAAAATCGCGCTCTTTGCGTTATAATAGAGACACTAAGGTAGGTGTATCTGTACGCCTTCCCTCAATTTAGTAATTTGATTACGGAGGAGATTATTATGTTCAAAAAAGTAATGGGCCTCATGCTCGCAGTGCTTATCGTAATGAGCGTTGCGGCAGTAGGCTTCTCTGCTGCTCAGGTTGAGATCACTTCCCAGGCAGCTAAGGCAGAAGACATCGCTTCTATGGGCGCTGAGTCCGACGTTGTTTCTCAGGGCGCTGAGAAAGACGTTGCACCTACCGGCGCCGGCACCATCAGCTTTGACGCTGCTTCCGCAGGTTGGGAGAGCGCAAGCGCGATCCTGTTCTACATCCACGAGATCGGCGGCGATGAGCTGGCGGCTTGGGGTTCCAAGAAGAATCTCGGCGGCACCAAGGGCGACAACAACATCTGGTCTTTCGACGCTGAAAAATTAGGCGTTCAGTCCGGCAAGTACTACGGTATCATCTTCAACAATGCTGATACTAACGCTGAGACTTATGACCTGCTTCTCACCACCGACTGCTACGGCGACACCGCTAAGGCTGATCCCGGCACCATGATCGAGAACCCGGTTGACTCTAACAAGAAGAGCATGAAGGCTACCTGGACCAACACTACCAGCTGCGGCCCGATCCTCCAGATCACCTCTATCGGTACTCTGGTCGGTGAGACCGTTCCCGGCAACACCACCAAGTATCAGATGTTCGTGAACTTCCTGGCTTCCAAGGATAAGGATGGCCTGCAGAACGCGCTGAACTTCAACGGCAAAGACGCTCAGACCACCATCGACGATACCGCTAAGGCTCTCGGTCTGTCCAAGTCCGAGGTCAAGAAGGCAATCGAAGAGGCTGCGACCACCGGTAACAGCAACAACGGCGACAAGAACGACTGGTCCAGCAAGTGGGATGAGTCCAAGTCCTCTCTGCCCAGCGAGAGCTCGGGCGACACCGGTTCCGGCAGCAGCTCCGGCAGCAGCTCCGGCAGCTCCGGCAGCTCCGGCTCCTCCGGTTCCAGCAGCTCCGGCTCCAGCGGTTCCTCTTCTTCTTCTTCCACCAAGTCCGGCTCTGCTTCCAACACTCAGACCGGTCAGGAAGAGACCGTTCTCTTCATCATGCTCGGCGTTATGGTCGCGGCTGCAGGCGTGATCTTCTTCGCCCGCAAGAGAGAGCGCGCTTAATCTCCTTTGATTAAGTAATATGACATTTTCAGACCTCGCCTTCGGGCGGGGTCTTTTGTTGTTTATCCGCAGTTTAGATCGAGGTGCTATCATAAGACAAGATACCTACTAATACTAATACTAATCCTTAATTAAAACACTTTAACATTTATTTAAAATAGTCATTGCGAGGGGCGCAAAGGAAAAGGTAGAGATTGCCACGTTGGAACTTTGTTCCTCCTCGCAATGACAATCTGAAATGCGCCCCGTGGCAATCTCAACCGATTAAAAGGGTCAAATACCCCGCTGCTTGCAGCGCAAGAGCCCGTAGGGAAGGATTTATCCTTTTAGGCTAATACCCCGCCCGAGCATAGCGAGGGTAAAGTGTCCGGCAGACACTTTAGTGCTTGCACCGGGGAAGTTTATTGCGTTTAATGGATACTTAGTATAACTTTGTCGCGGCAGGTTGTGTTTTCGTATTACCTGACAAAGGAATTATCTTGCAAAAACCATCCTGTTGTAGTATAATTAACAATGTGTGTATATCAGATGAATCTGATACACAGTGAATGATCGGGAAAGGAGCGGAACAGTGGCGAAGAACCCTTCACAAAAAGCGCAGCAGCGCGCGGAACGCAAAGCGGAGCGCAGAGCGGAGATTAACGCTGAAAACGAAAAGCTGTACGAAGAGCTTTTGTCCGAAAAGGAAGATTCTCCCGCGAAAGTTCCCGAAGAGCCGAAAAAGAAGAACAAATGGGTCAAGCGGATCGGCGTCCTGCTCTTTATCGCGCTGAACGCCTTTGTCATCTGGCTGACCGCGTCCAGCGAGTTTTCGAAGAAAGCTCCCGCTCCCGTCAAGATCACCTTCACGAGCCTCTTGTTTTTGCTCGGCGGTATCCTGTGTCTGGCGATCGTGCTGGGCGCGGAGACGGTCAAGTACATGATGATGATGCGCCACCTCGGCGAGAAGGTCAGCTTCCGCCATGCCTTTTCAACCGCCGCTCTGGGCAAGTACTACGACTGCATCACCCCCTCGGGCGCGGGCGGTCAGCCCTTCCAGATCTTTTACCTGCACCAGCAGGGCTACTCAAACGGCGCGGCGTCCGCCATGCCGCTGAGCGGCTTCTTTACCATGCAGTTCGGCTTTGTCATCCTGTGTGTGATCGCGTTCATCTTTGGCAACAGAGCGTTTGACGCCACCGGTCTGACGGGTCTCAAGATCACCGCCTATGTCGGTGCGTTTACCTATACGGTTGTGCCCGTGATGATTATCATCTCCGGCGTCGCGCCGAAGATCGCCATGCGTATCGTCGCGTTTTTTGTTCGGATCGGCGCAAAGCTGCATATCGTCAAAAAGCCGAACCACACCATCATGAAGGCGGTGCGCTCGCTGAACAACTACAGCGAGAACATCAAGAGTATCACCACGAACAAGGGGCTGTTGGTAAAGCTGCTGCTCCTGTCCGTGCTATTTCAGACCGCCATGTGCAGCATGCCGTTCTTTGCGGTGCGCATGTTCGGCGGCAGTATCAACTTTTTCGACGCGCTGTTCATGTGCGTGTTTATTCAGGCGGCTGTCTCGCTGATTCCCACCCCGGGCAACTCCGGCGCGGCGGAAGGCTCTTTCTACATGGTCTTCTCGTCGCTGGGCACGGCGGGCACCTTCTGGGCGATGCTGGTATGGCGACTTTTATGCTACTATTCCTTTGTTCTGATCGGCGTGCTGATCTACGCTTACAACGCGATCCGCAGGCTGATTGACAGACGCCGCGCGCAAAAAGCCGGTCAGCCTGTTGAATAACCCTTAGCAATTCAGGTGAAATCATGATTGATTCTTCAAAGCTCCGCTCCGCGCAGTTCAACGACACCTACTTTCCGAACGTTGACGGCGTGGTTCTGACGGTACATAACTATGCCCAGCTGATGAATCAGACGGGCTACAGCTGTGTGATTACGCCGCGCGCGGCACAGCCGTATGACGACAGCGATAAAGGCTACGAGATTCTCCGCACAGGCGCGCTGAATCTCCCGGTTGCCGGCTACTCTCTGCCGCTGCCGAAGCTTGACCGCAAGGCGCACGCGTTTCTCAAAAGCCGTGAGTTTGATATCTTCCACGCGCACAGCCCCTTTACCGAGGGTACGTTCGCGGCGTCCTACGCCAAAAAGCTCGGCATACCGTGCGTGGCGACCTTCCACTCAAAGTTCTATGACGACGTCATCAACATCACCGGCTCCAAGACGCTCGCCAAGATCGTCACCGCTAAGATCGTGCGCTTCTTCAAGAGCGTCGACGCGGTATGGGCGTGCTCTGAGGGTACGGCGAACACCCTGCGCGGCTACGGCTATCGGGGCGATATCACCGTCATGGACAACGGCACAACCTACGAGATGCCCTCGAACCCGGATATCTTGAGGGCAAAAGCCGCCGCAAAGTTCTGCATCCCGCAGGACAAAAAGATTTTGCTCTTTGTCGGACAGCAGGTCTGGCACAAAAACCTCAAGCTGATTTTGGACACCTATAAGCTCCTCGAAGATCACTGTGACGACTACCGCCTGTTCATCGTGGGCGTCGGCTACGACGGCAACGCGATCCTCAAGTATGCCGACGAGCTGAATTTCGGCGACGGTCATGTCAACTTTGTTGGCAAAATTTCCGACCGCGAGCTGCTGCAGGGCATGTATCTCAGCGCCGACCTCTTTTTCTTCCCGTCGGTCTATGACAACTCGCCGCTGGTGGTGCGTGAAGCCGCCTCCATGGGCGTGCCGTCCCTGCTGACCAAAGGCACCAACGCCGCCGAAGCGGTGCAGAAGGACGTCTCCGGCTTTATTGCCGACGAAAACAAGATCGCAATGTTCCGTGAGATTTTGCGCATTTTCGGTACCGAAGGACTGCTCGAAAAGGTCAGCGCGGGCGCACAGCGGGATGTGGCGAAAACATGGAAAGAGATCGTCCCGACGGTGCTGGACAACTATGCACAGATCATCGAAAAATATCAATTTGAACATCAAAAATAAACAAAAGGCGGCGTTTTTACGCCGCTTTGCTGTATGGGAAAGGATGATTGGATGAACCTTGACGCGCTGCGCGATAACATCTGTTATGTCCTCAAGGAGGGTCAGATGAAGATCGGCTACACCGAAAACGCCGCTTCGCTGAACTATCCGCCCGCGTCGCTGTCCCGACTGCTGGAGGTCGGTGAAACAGAGGTGGATGACGCTTTGCGGGCGTTCTGTGACTTTGCCGCGCCGACGCTGGGCAGAGTTTCTGTTGGCGTTTACGACGGTCAGTACTGCCTGACCATCCCCAAAGAGGGCGTCAGATATGTGCATGAGAACGTCCCCGAGAGCCCCTTTCTGCGCGAGCTGATTGACGCCGTGAAGAATCACACAGCGCATACCGTTGAACAGATCGAGGCGGTGTTTCGGCGGTATTCCGACGACGTCGTCTGCAAGGCGGTTGAGGGCGAGGGCTTTGACCATGTGTTGTATTTTGCGGACGGTCGACCCGACGGCTTTGTCTACCTGTTCGAAACGGACTTCGGTCACGTCAGCTACCACCGCATGACCAAGGCGGATTATGAAGCGGAAATTGAATCATCATAACATAACAGCCACCCATGAGAGATCATGAGTGGCTTTTTTGTTGCTCAAAAAAGGTTGTTGACGCACCGCCGTTGATGTCTATGATTGACAGATCAGGGTGTCATACTAAGTATTATTTGTTCCTGTTAAAGTCGATGGTGATGGTATCGCGGTGGAGGTTGAGCCGGGTTGTGCGCACGCCTGCCGAGTCGAGCATTTTCTTGGACGCGATGGTGTCGGGGGTGTCGGCGTACTTGTCATAGAGGTAAACGACCTCGCCGATGCCGCTCTGGATGATCGCCTTGGCGCACTCGTTGCAGGGGAAGAGGTCGACGTAGAGCCTTGCGCCCTCCAGCGACTTGCCGTGCGCGTTGAGAATGGCGTTGAGCTCCGCGTGGACGACGTAGCGGTACTTGGTGTCCTCACCGTCGCGATCCCACGGGAAGGTGTCGTCCGAACAGCCGTAGGGAAAGCCGTTGTAGCCGGTGCTGAGGATACGCTTGCTTTTGTTGACGATACACGCGCCTACTTGGGTGTTGGGGTCTTTAGAACGCTTTGCCGCTAAGATCGCCACGCCCATAAAGTATTCGTCCCAAGAGATGTAATCTTCTCTTTTCATCTTGACCTCCTGTTGGTATATTTGGATTCCGTTTTGCGTATCAATTAGTCGGTGAGCTTTTTCAGACAGTCGGCACAGACCGCCTTGCCCATATATTCGACAAGATCTTCGTCGCTGCCGCAGAAAACACAGGTCATCGCATATTTTTTCATCACGATGGCGTCAGGCTCGGTGAAGAGCTCGATGGTGTCGTCGGTATTGAGGTTATACTTGGTGCGCAGGGGCTTTGGAATGACAATACGCCCCAGCTTGTCAACTTTGCAGAGAAAGCCTGCAGGTTTCATGGTTTTCGCCCTTTCTGTCGATTGATGTAGTAAGTTTACCAAATAAAGGTAAATTTGTCAATGCTATGGAAGAATTTACCGAGACTTTTGTCAAAATTTGAGGTGAAAATGTGGCATATATCTTTGGCGGCATGATCGCCGTATCGTTTCTGTTCGCGGCGGTCACAGGCAGCCTGCCCGCGCTCAGCGAGGGAATCCTAAATTCTGCCGACGACGCGGTACAGCTGTTGTTGACTGTCAGCGGCATGCTGTGCATGTGGTCGGGCTTCATGCGGATCGCGAAGGACTGCGGGCTGATCGAACAGCTCTCGCGGTTTTTCGCGCCGATCCTCAGGCGATTGTACCCCGACGTCGACACCGACTCCGACGCCTTTCGTTACATCTCGATGAACATCAGCGCGAACCTTTTGGGGTTGGGCAACGCCGCGACCCCCTTGGGCATCCGCGCGATGCGCGAATTAAAAAAGCACAGCCCCTCCGATACCGCGACCGACAGCATGGTGACCTTTGTGCTGATGAACACCGCGTCCATCCAGCTGATCCCGACAACGGTCGCCGCGCTGCGCAAAAGCTACGGCGCGCAAAGTCCCTTTGACGTTCTCCTGTGCGTGTGGATCACTTCGGTCACGGCGTTGTCGCTGGCGCTGTTGTCGTCCAAACTCCTGACGCGGAGGTATAGATGGAAGCTGTCATACCGTTCATCGTGACCGCGCTGTGCGCCTACGGACTGTTCCGCCGCGTGAATATCTTTGACAGCTTTGTCGAGGGGGTCAAGGAGGGGATCGGCACGTTGAGGTTTATCGCGCCGACGATGATCGCGCTTTTGGTGGCGGTCGGAACGCTCCGCGCTTCGGGGCTTCTGGACTTTATCGCCGACCTGATCCGACCGCTTGCCGATACGGTCGGTTTTCCGGCGGAGCTGGTGCCGATGGGACTCTTGCGCCCCGTGTCGGGTTCGGGAGCGACGGCGATCTTTACCGGTATCCTCGAGAACAGCGGCGCGGACAGCTTTGCGGGACGGTGCGCGGCGGTGGTCGCCGGCTCGACCGAGACCACCTTCTATGCCGTGACGATGTACTACGGCGCGGCAGGGATCAAAAAAATCCGCCACACGCTCTTCTCGGCGCTGCTGGCGGATTTCACGGCGCTGGTCGTCAGCGTCGTCACGGTCAGTTTTCTGATGGCTTGATACTAATCCTTCATAAAAACCTTTATCATTTATTTAAAATAGTCATTGCGAGGGGCGCAAAGGAAAAGGTAGAGATTGCCACGTCGGAACCTTGTTCCTCCTCGCAATGACAATCTGAAATGCGCCCCGTGGCAATCTCAACCGATTAAAAGGGTCAAATACCCCGCTGCTTGCACCGGGGAAGTTTATTGAGGATTAGTATTAGTTCTGCTTCATGCGGGTGCGGGTCAGCTTCTTTTTCAGCTCCTGCGGCTTGAAGGGGATGAGGGGATAGAGGTAGCTTTTGCCGCTGATGGTCTTGTTGCCCGCAAGCAGGGCGATCAGCGCGGCGATGCCGAGGATGAAGCCGATCAGGTTGCCCAGATAGGTGGCGGTCAACAGGATGAACCGCGCGTATTTCAGCGAGTAGCCCAGCTCGTAGTTTGGCTGGCTGTAGTTGGCGATCGTGACAAAGGCGACGTACAGGGTCGAGGCGGTGGTGAACCATCCGGCGTCCACGGCAAACTGGCTGAACGCGATCGCGCCGATGATGCCGATCGCCGAGGTCAGGGAGCTTGGCGTATGCAGGGCGGCAAGCCGCAGCCCGTCGATACACAGCTCCATGATGATGAGCTGCCAGAAGATCGGCAGGCTGGTCGGCTCGACGTTCAGGACAAATCGGAATACCCGCGGGACATGCTCGGGGTTTTGCAGACAGAGCAGCCACAGCGGCGTGAGCAGAACGGACGCGATGGTGATGAGGTACCGCGTGACGCGGATATAGGTGCCCGTGATAGGCGGAAAGTAGTAGTCGTCCGCTTCCTCCAGCACGTCAAAGATCGAGGTCGGGATCAACAGGGCGGAGGGGGAGTTGTCCACCAGGATGACGATGTTGCCCTTGAGACATACCGCCGCCGCGACGTCGGGGCGTTCGGTGTACTTGACCTTCGGAAAGGGGTTGAGCCACTTTTTCTGATACAGCGCCTCGATCAGACTCTGCTGGTTCATGCTCAGGTTCTCGATATCGAGGCTTTTGATGCGGTCGGTGATATTGTGCAGGAGCTTGTGGTCGACTTTGTTGTCCATGTAGCAGATGATGATATCGCTTTTTGATTCTCTGCCCACGGTCATCGCCTTGGTGATGAAGTGCCCCGAGCGGATGCGTCTGCGGATGAGCGCCGAGTTGAAGATGACCGTCTCGACAAAGCCGTCCTTGCTGCCGCGCAGCACCTTGTCGTCCTCGGGCTCAGAGGCGTTGCGCTGGGGATAGGTGCGCATGTCAAAGGCGATTGCCGCCGTAAACCCCTCCGCCATCAGGCAGGGAATCCCGCTGAGCACGTTTTTGACGACGACGTCCTCCTCGCTGACAACGCTGATCTCGACATAAGGCACACAGTGGCGGCAAAATTCCTCGGCGGAGCTGAGGTACTCGGGGCGGGTGTTGTTGTAGAAAAACTCCATCAGCTTTTCCATGATATCGTCCTTAATCAGCCCGTTGATGTAGAAGATGACCGCCTTTTTGCCTGCGATGACGATGTTGCGTTCGATGATGTCAAAGCATTCGTCGGCTCTCAGCAGCCGCGCAAGGCTTGAGCGGTTATTCTCATATGACGAGGTAAACATAGCATCAGTCCGTTTCGAAAACAAAATTTTTTAAATATTTTTTGCGAAGTTGCATAGTTTTATGCAACTTTTTTCTTTATACGGCTTTAGGTGAAGCCATGTGAGAAAGGAATGTGAAAGACATGAAACCGAAAGAAAAAGAGTTCTGCCGCTTGATGACGGTGTATGCCGATCCGGTCAGAGCAGCGCGTGAAGCAGGCTACAAGAGCCCCGAAAAAGCGTGGGCTGAGCTTGCGAGCGACGATGAGCTTGTCAGCGAGATCCGCCGCCTGTGCAGCAATATGCGCTCGATATACGAGAACGCCGCGGTTTGCGGCTTGTACAGGCTTGCCTACGGCGGCGTGAGCGACGCGCTGACGCTGATCTATCGGGACGATCTGAGCGACAGGGAGCTGTCCGCGCTTGATCTGACGAACGTTTCCGAGATCAAAAAAACCGACAGGGGGATCGAGGTCAAATTTTGTGACAGGATCAAAGCTGTCGGCGTTTTGTCGGATATTTTGGGAACGCAGATGAAAGAGGGCGAGAGCAGCGGACTTTTGGACGCGATCATGCTGTCCGCTCAGGCACTCGGCGACAGAAACAGGATGGATCACGATGGGCTTTAAGCCGCTGTCGGAAAAACAGCTCAAGGCGATGTTCTGGTGGTCAAAGGGGAGCGGGTCGGAGCAGTACGACGCCGTGATCTGCGACGGCGCGGTGCGCTCGGGAAAGACCTTCGCGCTATCGCTGTCCTTCGTCACCTGGGCGAGCCTGAGCTTTCACGGCGCGATCCTCGGCTTTTGCGGCAAGACGATCACGGCGCTGCGGCGCAACGTGATAATGCCTCTCTTGCCTTGCCTCAAGGAGCTGGGATTTGACGTCGACGACCGCGTCAGCCAAAGCCGTCTGACCGTCCGCTTTCACGATCATGAAAACACCTTCTTTCTGTTCTCGGGAAAGGACGAGGGCTCTGCCTCGCTGATCCAGGGCGTCACCCTCTCGGGCGTGATGTTCGACGAGGTCGCGCTGATGCCGCGCTCCTTTGTGGAGCAGGCGCTCGCGCGATGCTCCGTGAGCGGGTCGCGCTTCTTCTTCAACTGTAACCCCGAGTACCCCTCACACTGGTTTTACAGGGAGTGGATCAAAAACAAAGAGAAGAAAAACGCTTTGTACATCCACTTCCGCATGCGGGACAACCCCTCTCTGAGCGAGAAAATGCTCAGGCGGTACGAGAGCCTGTACACGGGCGCGTTCTACCGCCGTTTTGTCGAGGGAGAGTGGGTCAGCGTCTCGGGCGCTGTCTACCCCTTTATGGGCGACAGCGGTATGTTCATCCCGCCCCCTGACGGCGACATGGACGAGTACTGTGTCTCCTGCGATTACGGCACGGTCAATCCGACGTCGATGGGTCTGTGGGGCAGACAGGGCGATACCTGGTATCGCCTGCGTGAAAGCTACTATGACGCGCGCAAGCAGGGAAGCTCCAGAACCGACGAAGAGCATTATCGTTCTTTAGAAGAATTATTAGGGGCGATCATCCCCTCTGCCGTGATCGTCGACCCGTCTGCCGCCAGCTTTATCGAGGTGATAGAGCGGCACGGTCGTTTCCCCGTCGTAAGGGCGGACAATAACGTGATCGACGGCATACGCAAGACGAGCGGCGCGCTGCGTGACAGGGAGGTCGTCATCTGCGACACCTGTGTCGACGCGATCCGCGAGTTCTCGGTCTATCGCTGGGACGAGAACAAGCCGATGGACACGGTGATTAAGCGCGACGACCACGCGATGGATGACATACGATATTTTGTCAGTTATATAAAGGCGAACGCGAGCGACCTCGACTTTGCCTTTATCGACCGATGACATGCAACAGGAGGTCAATGTGAAATTATTTTCAACACGAAAACGTTCCCAAACGCCCGAGGTACAGTGTACCTCAGCCGACAGGGGACTGATCCCTCCGATCAACACCTTGTTTCATCCTGCCGAGCTGCGGCTGTACCGACAGCTCAGGGAAAACGTGCCGGTGATCGACGCCGCTGTGATGAAGCTTGTGCGCCTGCTGGGCGAGTTCCGCGTTGAGTGCGTGGACGAAGAAGCCCAGCTCGCCTTGGACGAGTTCATCAGCCGCGTCAGCGTCGGCGGTACGGGAGTAGGGCTGAATCATTTTGTCAGCGCTTACTTTGAAGAGCTTTTGACCTGCGGCATGGCGGTGGGCGAGATCGTGACCTACGAGGACGGCGGTATCGCGGCGCTGTACAACGCGCCGTGCGATGCGGTCACCCTGAGGTACGGCGACGCCCCTGTCGACGTGCGTATCTGTTCGGCGGAGCTCACGCCGCGGGAGCTTGAGCGTCCCGATCTCGTATGCGTGACGCTGTTGAACCCCGAAGCGGGTTCTCTGCGAGGCACTTCCATCCTGAAAGGTCTGCCGTTTGTCAGCGACCTGCTGATGAAGATCTTCCGCTGTGTGGGACAGAACTTTGAGCGATCGGGGAACGTGCGCTTTGCCGTCACCTACAACCCGCCCGCGGGCGCGGGTACGCTCAACGCGAAACAGCGTGTCAAGGAGATCGCCGAAGAGTGGGGACGCGCGATGCGCGACAAAAACCGTGTGTGCGACTTTGTATCGGTCGGCGACGTGAGCATCCGCGCGATCGGCGCGGATAATCAGATCATCGACTGTGACGTGCCGATCCGCCATGTGCTTGAGCAGATCGTGTCAAAGCTCTCCATCCCGCCGTTTTTGCTGGGGCTGTCATGGTCCTCAACCGAGCGGATGTCCTCCCAGCAGGCGGATATCCTGACCTCGGAGCTGGACTATTACCGCTCGCTGCTGACCCCCGTGATCGAGAAGATCGCGCGGGCGTATCTGGACAGCGTGCGGCTGAACCCCGGGGTAAGGGTAGACTGGAGCAACATCAGCTTACAGGATGAAACCGAGCTGGCGCAGGCGCGTCTGAACAATGCGCGCGCCATGCAGCTCGAGCAGAGTATGGAGGTGAACGAGTGAAAAACGGACAGGTAATCAAAAGCGCCGTGATGTCAGATATCGAACAAGAAATGGCGCTGGTTAATCAGTATTCACGCCGCGAGCTCAGCGCCGACGAGGTCTACCTCTTCACGGTCGCGCTGTGCGACAACGATATCGACCGCGACTGTGAGCGTTTCACGGTAGAGTCGCTCTTTGCGCTTGAAAAGCTCTTTGTCGGCAAAACGGGCATCATCGACCATGACCCCACCGCGAAGAACCAAAAGGCGCGTATCATCTCGTGCAGGGTCGAAAGCGTCGACGGCGCGGCAACCGCGTCGGGCGATCAGCTTTTTCGTCTGACGGCGAGGGCGTATATCCTGCGCACCGAGGGCAACGCCGAGCTGATCGAACAGATCGAAGCCGGTATCGTCAAGGAGGTCTCCGTCGGCTGCAGCATGGGACACACCCTGTGCTCTGTCTGCGGCAGAGACATGCGCTCGCCCGAGTGTTCTCATCAAAAGGGAAGAGAATACGGCGGCGAGGTGTGCTGCGGCGAGCTGACCGACCCGCAGGACGCGTATGAGTTCAGCTTTGTCGCGATCCCCGCTCAGCGCGCGGCAGGCGTGATGAAAGGTTATAAGGAGAAGAATATGAACGAGATTTGCAAAGCCCTTTCGGGCAAAAACGACGTTACCCTCTCTCAGGGAGAAGCCGAAAGGCTCAAAGACTATATCGAAAGTCTGGAGAGCGATAACGTCTACGCCAAGGCGTACCGCGAGGAGCTTTCCGAACGGCTGAAAACCGCTTTGCGCAAGCAGGGAGTCAAGCTGGATTTTGCGGTGGAAAACTGCATCATCAAAAAGCTCAGCATCGCCGAAGCTCAGGCGCTGTTGAAGGCGCTGTGCGCCAAAGAGCGCAAGCCGGTCTCTCAGCTTGGCATAAAACCCGCCGATGATAATGTCGGCAATACCGAATTTCGAATTTAACGGAGGTAAACCATGGAAATCAGTTTTAACGGCTACAAAGAAAACGTTCTGACCTTTGAGTGTGCCGGCACTGTCGCGGCAGGCGATCCGGTCAAGATGTCCGCCTCGGGCAAGATCGCAAAGTGCTCCGCGAACGACGCCTTCATCGGCGTATGCCTGAGCGCAAAGGGCGGTTACGCCGCCGTACAGCTCGACGGTTATACGGAAGCCAAGAAGAACGGCACGATCAACGTCGGCTACAACAAGCTCTCTGCCGCCGCGACCGGCGTCAAGGTCGGCGAGACCGGTATCGATCGTCTGGTCATCTACAGCGACGACACTACCGTCGGCTTTATTCTTTGATAGGAGGGAAACACTATGGCAGTTTACGAAAACATCAACCTGGAAAAGGGCATGTATCAGAGCGGCAGATCGCTGACCGAGATTCTTGAGGAGATGGATCCCGACGAGAACTACAAGGGCACCGCGCTCGAGGGTCTGGACGCCTTTTCCCGCCAGCTCAAGCGCTTTGACATCAAGGTCTCCGGCAAGGGCTCCGATACCATCGAAAAGTTCTTTGCTACCTCCAACTCGGCGGCTCTGTTCCCCGAGTACGTCAGCCGCGCCGTTAACGCCGGCAAGGAGGAGGCAAACCTTTTGGGCGACGTCGTCGCGACCGTGACCCGGATCGACGGTATGGACTACCGCTCCTGCACCTCGGCGATGACCGACGATGACAAGACCATGAAGCGCGTCGCGGAGGGCGCGTTCATCCCCGCGACCGAGATCAAGACCAGCGACAATCTGGTACAGCTCCACAAGCGCGGCAGAATGTTGGTCGCAAGCTACGAGGCGATCCGCTTCCAGCGTATCGACCTTTTCACCGTCACCTTAAAGCAGATCGGCGCGTACATCGCGCGTTCTCAGATGGCTGACGCGGTCAACGTGATCCTGAACGGCGACGGCAACAGCAATCCCTGCGGCAGCGTCAGCCCCGCGTCCTCGGGCAGCCTGAGCTACGCCGACCTGATCGCGATGTGGAGCGCGCTGACTCCTTTTGAACTGAACACCGTGCTCGCGTCTACCACCGCGATGACCGCTCTCTTGACCATGAGCGAGATGAAGGACGCCGTCGCGGGTCTGAACTTCCAGGGCAGCGGCAAGATGATTACGCCGCTGGGCGCGAACCTCATCCACACCACCGCTCTGAGCGGCAATAACCTCATCGGTCTTGACAAGAACTGTGCCCTCGAGATGGTCGTCGCGGGCGACGTAGCGGTCGACTATGACAAGCTGATCGACCGTCAGCTGGAGCGCGCTTCTATCAGCTGTATCGCGGGCTTTGCGAAGATCTACGACGGCGCTTCCAAGAAGATGACCTACTAAGGAGGTCGTCATCTTGCAACTCAAAGAGATCATCGAACGATTCAAGCTGGTGTCGGGCTTTGAGATGAAGGACGTCTCGCGCTGTCTGCCGATCATCGCGGACTGCAAGGAGTTCTTTGAAGCGCGTATCGGCGCGTGTGAGAAAAGCGATCTTCATCGTTTGGAGCACGCCTGCGCGGTCTACGCCTTTTACCGCGTCAGTCAGCTCGGCAGACTGGACGACCTGCGCTCCTTCAAGGTCGGCGACGTGCAGATGAACGTCGAGGCGATCGGCGAAGCGGCTGAAAAGCTGTGGAAAACCGAGCGCGAGAACATCAGCGATCTCGTCGATATCAGCGGCGATTTCGCGTTCAGGAGCGTGAGAGTATGAAGCTGACAGGCTATCTTGACCGCGCCCTGAAGAAATTCGGCAATACCGTTCAGATCTCCCGCGGCGACAGGACAGAGGTCTCTAAGGCCTTTGTCCAGCCGCTTCGGCGGCGTCACAGACTGTATATCAACGACCGCTATATCCCCGCCGGTTATTTTGACAACCGCTATCTGCTGTATATCGGACCCGGCGACAAGCCGCTCACGGACGGTATGCATGTGTGGTGCAGGGGAGTGGGGTACACGGTCGTGACGGCAGAGATCTTTGCGGCGCATGATGAGGATATCTATGTATGGGCGATACTCATGCCCGTTTCCAAGGGGAAGGAGGATTATTATGATGACATCGGTGGATAACAGGATCGACAGGCTGATCCGCCGCGTCCAAGAGCGCGGCACGATGCAGGCATTTGCGTTTATCCCGGGCTATCCCGCACATAAAACGCCTAACCCCGTCACAAAATATACGGTAGCCGTCACCAACGAAGAGGTGACGGTCAGCCGCTGGTTTATCGGCAAAGACAAGCGGTTCAGGATCGAGGAGGTCAAGCTGTGTCTGAGGGTTTACGCTCCCGAGAACAGCTCCGGCGCGTCTCTGCTGCGCGCAAGCGCTCTTTTGATGGACGCGGTGGAAGGCTGTGATTCTGACCGGGCGATCGAAGCGCTGTCCCTGTCGGGGATCGGCTTTGACACCGCCTCGCGCACCGAGTACCGTGACGTTAACGTCACACTGCGGTATTTGTCGGGAGGTGTGAGCGATGCATGAGCTGAAGCTTGTCAGGGGTACTCAGATCACCGCGTACGCGGCAGACGCTCCGCTGTTCGGACTGCTCTCGCTGAACGCCGTGCAGCAGAAGCGTTATCATGATGTGTACGAATACCTCAGCGCAACGCCTTGCGAGCGCGTGCCGCAGAGGGAAAGGTATGAGATTACGCTGCGATTTTTGTCACTGTTTGACGATCAGATCCCGTCCGACGGCGTCTTTACCCTGCGCGTAGAGGACGATGACTTTTCCTATATCTACGGCGGCTGTCGGCTGATCTCGCGCAAAACCGAGGTCGGCGGCAACGATCACGCTGTCGGGATCGTCACAGTCGAAGCCGATACCTTGCAGAAGCGGAGGATAGAGGATGAATGAGGAAATATTGACAATAACCGATACCGACGGTGAGCGTTTGTCACAGGAGCTCGAGCGTGACGCGCGGCGTTACGGCAGAGCCTTTACAGAGGAAGAGGAGGTCAGGCTGATATGAAACACGCGCCGATGCGCTTTTGCGGACTGAGTCTGCACCATAACCCTGAGAAGCTCACCCTCAGCGGCAGGGATCATCTCAAAGAGTATCTCTCGCCCTGCTGTGAGGCCGACAGCGAGTCGCTGTACCGCGAGCTGTACCGTGTGACGGGCGAGGGTGAGTTTTACGGCAAAGACTGCATGAACCAGTACAAGGCGCTCGAACGCCTGCAGCTTTTACGACAGCGCGGCAAGCTTGTCCTGCCGGACAGAAAGCCGCTCTACGCGTATCTCAAGGAGCTTTCCCTGACCGCAAAGCCTGTGGACAGCGTGCTGTCCTATCGCTTTGTGTTTGTGGAAGCGCAGAGCCCGCGCCGACACGTGATGGGCACGCCCGACGTGTATCTTGCAAAGGACGGAGAGAGCCTGTGGGATATCGCCTACGCGTACAACATGCCGATCGAGCGGCTGGTAACGCTGAATCCGCAGATCGCTCTGATCGACGCGCTGAGCGAGGGAGAGAAGGTGAAGCTATGCTGAGCTGTGTGTTGACCGATATCGGCGGCAGAGAGATCGCCGCGCCGCCGTTGTTATCGCTGTCGGTGAACATCGACGAGGGTGTTCCCGCCGATTCGCTGTACGCGGTTTTTTCGTATGCCGACTTCGGCGAGCTGACTCAGATCAAGCTCACGGACGGCGAAAAATTACTGTTTGTCGGCATTGTCGACGAGCAGGAGCATGAACAAAGCGCTCAGGGCGAGTTCCTGAAAATCTCCGCCCGCAGTCCCGCGGCATTTTTGCTCGACAACGAAGCCATGCCCTGCGCCTACGACCACCCCTCGATGCGGCTGATCTATGAGCGGTATGTCGCCCCCTACGGTATCGCTGCGGCACAGGACGATGACGCGGTCTACTTCGGCGAGCAGGCAATCTTAAAGGGCTTTTCCTGCTGGCGTGCGCTGAAAAAATTCTGCGCCGCGTGTTACTCGTCTTTGCCGCGCATCAGCTCCGTCGGCGTGCTGTATCCGAAAGGAGCGGTCAGCGACAAAACAGTGAGGTTCGGCGAAAACGGTGTGCGCTACACCTCGCTGAGCGTGACAAACAAGCGTTGTGAAGAGATATCGGCGGTTTACGTTAAGCCGTCCGATACAAGCTCCTATACCGTCCCTGTAGAGAACCGTGACGCGATCCGCCGCGGTATCCGCCGTGAGCGCTATCTCAACGCCGCGCTGACCGAAAGCCCGATGCGCTGCGCCGATATGATGCTCAAAAACAGCAGGGCAAAGGCGTATGCGATCAAGCTGCGCTGTCCCTCGTGCCTGATCGGCTGTGAGGGATATCGCGCTGATTTGCGCGACAGCTCGGTTTCTGCAGAAAAAGATCTGTATATCAGCGCCGTACACTACCGCATGACCGCGGACGGCGCGTATACGGACGTTACCTTGAAAAGGAGGAACAGCGATGTGGATCAATGAATATATGGCAGCTCAGCCCCTTGGGACAAGCAGCGCCGCGACGGGACAAATTCGTTCGGCGGCAAACGGCAGCGTAGCGGTCAGCTCTACGCGTGACTACGGCGCCTTGCCGATGCTTGCCCCTGCGGGGGTTGCCTGTGTCCCTGTCCCGGGCGCGTCTACCGTTGTGATGGACAGCGCGGGCGGCGCGGTATGTCTCGGCGTGGTCGCCATACCGCCCGAGCCGCTTGAGCCGGGTGAAGTGATGCTCTACTCGGCAGGCGGCGCCAGCATTGTGCTGAAAAACAGCGGCAAGGTGCTGATTAACGGCAGGGAGGTCGGCTGATGGACGTCAAAATCGCACAGGGCGATATCGCGATGGTAGCTTCGGGAAGCTACGAGTATATCACCGGCATTGAAGAAGCCGTCCAGCGCGTGCGCATCTCCGCGCTGACCCAAAAGGGCGACTTTGTTTATGACAGAGAGCTGGGGACGGATTACACCGGACTGAGCGCGGATGACGAACTGTTCAAAGAGAAGCTCGAGCTGCGCATCAAAGAGAGCTGTGCCGATATCTTCGGTACAACCGTGGAGATAGGGCACTGGAGCGATCTGAGAAAAACAGCGTATATCAAAGTGACCTATCAGAACGACGCAAAATTGACGGAGGTGGATTTGTCTGGAATCATACAATGGGATTTTAGAGCGAATGCTCGGTACATATGAACAAGAGAGCGGTATTACCGTACAGAACGAGTCGGATATCATGCTGCGCCTGCGTGTGCTGGCGGGCGAAATCTATGCCCAGCGCGTGTATGCCGATTATATTCTGCGGCAGATGTTTCCGATGACGGCGGTGGGGGAGTATCTGGACGCTCACGCCGCCCAGCGCGGATTGACGCGCAAAAGCGGTACTAAGGCTGTCGGCAAGGCAATCTTCTACACCGCCGCCGAGGAGCATGACGATATCCTGATCCCCGCGGGGACAATCATCGGGACGTCAGACGCACTGCGCTATGTCACCGACAGCAATACGATTCTCCGCGACGGAAGCAAGTCGGTTACCTTGAACGTGACCGCCGCTCAGCCCGGCAGCGCGTATAACATCATCGGCGGCAGACTCAGCGTGATCGTCACCCCTGTGATGGGGATCGAAAGCGTCCGCAACGCCATCCAGTTTTATGGCGGCACGGACGACGAGAGCGACGAGCTGCTGCGCGAGCGCGTCAGCGACAGTTACCGCAATATTTCCAACGGCGCGAACGCCGCCTACTACCATGCCGCCGCCATGTCGGTGGACGGCGTGTACTCCGCGGCGGTTGTCGGCGCCTCCAGAGGCGCGGGCACGGTGGATGTGTATGTCAGCGCAAAGGGCGCTTCTGTCACACAGGAGAAGCTCGCTCAGGTGCAGGCGGTGCTGGACGAAAAACGCGAGGTCAACGTGGACGCCCGGGCTGTCCGCGCGACCTCAATCTCGGTCAACCTCTATATCCGTCTGTCGGTCGCCGAGGGCTATGACTTTGATACCGTTGCCGCAAAGGTACAGACCGCCGTGACCGACTACATCAACGCGCTCGGCGTCGGCAACGATCTGTGGCTGAGCGACGTCGGCGAGGTTGTGTATCATATCGAGGGTGTAGAGAGCTACAAGTTTCTCGAGACCTACGGCTCCGACCGAGAGATTCCGCCGTCCCGTTACGCGATCGCGTCCAATATCCTGGTGAGGGCAGAATGATGGGCGTATATGAAAAACTGCTCCTGCGCCATCTGCCGATCGGCGTTTACGGCGATGACGCCGAGACTTTGCATCACGAGCTGAAAGCCTACGCTTCGGAAATCGAGCGGCTCTATGACGAGCTGCAAAGGATGTTCCGCGAGCGGTTCATCACGACGGCAGAGGATGAGGGGCTGAGGATGTACGAAGAATTATTCGGTCCCGACCGCACGGGCGAGAGCGTAGAAAGCCGCCGGGAAATGCTGCTTCTGCGCATGAATCTCGGCAACGGAGATTTCACCCTCAGGGGTTTGCAAAAGGCGCTGGACAGCCTGGGGCTTCAATATGTTATCAGCGAATTTCCCGAGATCGGCAAGCTCAACGTCACCGCGACAACCGATTACACCCCCGCCCAACAGGCGTGGATACGCCGGGAGGTAAGCAAGCTGATACCGTCAAGCGTCGAGTTCCAGCTCACCTTCAACACGCTGACATGGGCACAGTGGGACGCGCTGGACAGAAGCTTTTCGGCAATCGACGCCGAGGACGCCGCTTGGCACGATATCGACGAGCGCACCGAATCACAGTAAAGGAGGAAGATTTATGGCAAGCAGTCAGTTTACACCGAATCTGCACCTGAGCGCGTGGGCGGATACCGACCGACCGAAGCGCGCGGATTTTGTATCCGACAACACGATCATTGACACCCAGCTGGGAGGGCATCTCGCGAACGGCGGTATCCATGTGACCGCCGCCGAAAAAGCAAAGCTCACCGAGCCGTTCACTGTCAGCCTGTACTCCGGCTCCGGTGAGAGCTCCCGCGTGATCTCGCTCGGCTTCCAGCCGAAGCTGGTGATGATCTACAAGCGCGGCGTACCGCCGGTTTCCCACAGCGGCAGCACCACCGTTGTCAACAGCGCGATCGGTTGTTACGGCCACGGTGCAAGCGTAGGCGTCAGCCTCACATCCGCAGGCGTCAGCGTGACCGAGCAGTCGACAGCCTCTGACGGCGTGAGGATCAGCCTAAACGAAAGCGGCAGTCAGTATACGCTGATCGCGTTCAAATAAACTTCTTAATCGGTTGAGATTGCCACGGGGCGCATTTCAGATTGTCATTGCGAGGAGGAACAAGGTTCCGACGTGGCTATCTCTACCTTGACCATTGCGCCCCTCGCAGTGGCGGTGAATTGCATTCGGTGGAGATTGCCACGGCTCTTGCGAGCCTCGCAATGACAATTTGTATATCGCCCCTCGCAATGACTATTTTAAATAAACAGAGCAATAAGCTGAGCGTCAGACAAAAAAGAAGCACTTCCGAGGTTTTTCTCAGAAGTGCTTTTGCTTTATAAGGGATTATCTGGATTTCTTCGCGGCGCGGCGCGGTACATAAACCTCGCCGGTGTCCGCCTTGGAAGAACGGCGCGAGTAGCCGGAGGACTCGTCCGCATAGCGGGAGGTGCGGCGCTGACCCGCGTTCTCTTCGCGGTAATCTCTTTCGTTCATTCTCGCGGCGGCAGAACGCTGGGGAGAGGAAGCGCGGCGGCGTTCCATGCGCTCAGCTTTTTTCATCGCCTTTTTCGCGGCGATGGTCGCGATGATGAAGTAGAGGATGCCCAGCGCGGCAAGTCCCAGCAGGGCGTAGCCGAGGTACATGATCCACTGGCCGTTGTCGGTGGTCTCGGTGTTGGATTTGATCGCAGAGAAGTCCGTGACGCCGGTTTTGACGGTCTTTTCATCCAGCGTGATCTCGCTCCACTCGTTCGGAGCGGCGTCCTCCGCGCTCATACCCGAGGAGTTGTACATCGGGGTGTTGGAGGAGACAGCCGCCGCGGGAGCGTCGTTGTTCTCGCTGATGTTGTAGCTGTAGTTGGACGCGTCGCCGTAAGCGATCGGATCGGAGTCATAGACCTGGTTATTGCCTGAATAGCTGTTGTCATAACCGTTATCGTAGCCGTTGTCATAGCCGGTGTTGTAACCGCTTTGATCTCCGCCGCCGGTTTGCTGGTCGCCGCCGGTCTGCTGATCGACTCCGCCGGATTGTTGGTCGCCGCCGGTCTGCTGATCGACTCCGCCGGATTGCTGATCTCCGCCTCCGGTCTGTTGATCGCCGCCGGTCTGGTCGCCGCCGGTTTGTTCGCCGCCTGCCGCGGGCTGTTCGCCGCCTGCCGCGGGCTGTTCGCCGCCTGCCGCGGGCTCAGCGTAGCACACAAGCATCATGGTGCCGCATATCAGAAAAATCGCTGCGATAACAAGAGAGACAAATCTAAGTGATTTCTTCATAAAGAATCAACTCCGTTATTTGGTGGTTTTGGTAGTTTTCTCAAACAAAGAGGGGTTGTAGCTGCCGCATGCGGAGGAGAGGGTGACGTTCAGCTTTTCGACAAGGTCTTTTAACAGCTTCTCGAAGTCTTCCTGCTTCATCGAAGAAAGAACGGTATCCTTTTCCTGCTCGGGGTCGGTATACTTCGCTGTCTGGTTCTCGATCGGCTCTCTGTACAGCACATACAGCTGTTTGCTGGTGTCGTCGTCGCCGATCTCCATGGTCATCGCCTGACCGTCCTTCATGCCCTTGATGGCCTTGAGGATCTCGTCCTCGGTATCGTCGGGGATGATCTCGACGTTCTGGGTTGCGGGATCCTCCTCAACAGCGTACTTTTCCATGTAGGAGGTCTTGACGTCGTCAAAGGAGCCGCCCGAAGAGAGTGTGGACGCGTAGCTCTCAAAGTCCTTCTTGTAAGCGTCGATCTCGTCGGCGGGAAGGGCTACGGACTCGGAAGCGGTCTCTGCCGAAGCGTCGGCAGTATCGGCAGCCGCGGTGGTGAAGAGGTTCGCGGAGAAGTACTTGTAGGAAACGTAGTTCTCGGTGAAGTACTTGGTCAGCTCTTCGTTGGATACCGCGGAGGGGCCGTCGGTTGCGTATTCAGCCTTGAACGCCTCGGTCTCTCTGACAGGGATCTCATAGCCCGCCATAAAGAAGGAGTCGAAGCTGATGCCGAAGGGTTCGAGCTGAGTTGCGTAGCTCTGATCCCAGTAGTTCTTGTAATAGGTTCTGGTGTTGTCGAGCTCCGTCTGGTCGATGGTGCAGCCGAGCTCGTTGAACTTGGTGTAGATTGCGACCGCTTCCTTGGTGCGCTCTTCAGCCTTATTCTTGATCCAATCCTCTGCTACGGCGGTGTTGCCGTCGTCATCGGTGATCTCCATCTTCAGGAAAGACTTTTTGCCGTCATACTTGCCGGTAGAAGCGTCGTACAGATCGCTCTTCTGAGCAAAGCCCTGAGCGGAGGTGTAGGCGGTGTACATATAGTAGATGTAAACGCCGATGGGGAGCTTGATGCCGTCCTTCTCATAGGCGGTCTGCGGAGCCATAGCGCAGGACGCCGCCGAAAGCGCTACCACGAGCGCCAGAACGACACAGAGGATTTTCGAAAAATTCTTCATTTTTAATTACCGTCCTTTGTTATCATCATGTTCCGTAAAAAGTGCATAATCTCACATGATAATATGATTTAACTTATACAATATACTACATTTTTTGATTTTTGTCTATATATATAGAAGAAAAAAACGAATATTAACAGTTTGTTAGCATTTATTATTCGTTTACAGAAAAATATTCGGCTGTTACAAACAGGTCGCAACAGCCGAAATGTTATGAGAATATGGTTTTTAAGAGTTCGAGCGGCTTTTCGCTCTTTTGGGTACGCACCGCGATATAGGGCTTTCCGCCTGCCGAGAGCATCGCTCTGCCCGGCAGCCTGCCGATCAGCTCGGGCACTTCTTTGCGGCGGATGTCGCTGAGGTACAGCATGAGCGAGTCGGTATTCTGTCTGATCTCATAGACGCCCATCGCCGCGGCGCGGTTGCGCACCAGCGCGATGTCGATAAGCCCCATGACCGAGGACGGTATGTCGCCGTAGCGGTCGAGCAGCTCGTCGATCACGTCGCGCGAATCCTCTTTAGAGCGGATATCGGCGATCCGTCTGTAGGCGTCCAGGCGGTTTGACAGGCTTTCGATGTAGCTTTCGGGGATATGCGCCTGAACCTGTACGTCGATCAGGCAGTCGTGATCTTCGATATCCTCGGGCTGTTCGCCCTTTTCTTCGCGCACGGCGTCGCCGAGAAGCTTTAAGTACATATCGTAGCCGACGTCCTCCATGTGACCGTGCTGTTCCGCGCCGAGGATGTTGCCCGCTCCGCGCAGCTCCAGGTCGCGCATGGCGATCTTGAAGCCGGAGCCGAACTCGGTGAACTCGCGGATCGCGGTCAGGCGCTTTTGAGAGATATCGGAGAGCACCTTCGCGCCGTTGTACGTAAAGTAGGCGTAGGCGCGCCGCGGAGAGCGTCCCACGCGTCCGCGTATCTGGTGAAGCTGAGAGAGACCGAAGCGGTCGGCGTTTTCGATGATGAGGGTGTTGGCGTTCGGCAGATCGACGCCGGTTTCGATGATGGTGGTGCAGACCAGCACATTGACCTCCTGGTTCAGCATCCTGCGCCATACGTCGCTGAGCTCCTGCTCGCTCATCTTGCCGTGACCGACGGCGATGTTCGCTTCGGGGATCGCCTCGCCGATGCGGATGGCTTTGGCTTCGATCCCTTCGACGTTGTTGTAAAGGTAGAACACCTGCCCGCCGCGCCGAAGCTCCCTGCGGATTGCCTCGTGGATGACGGCGCTGTCGTGTTCGAGCACATAGGTCTGGACGGGATGGCGGTCGAGAGGCGCTTCTTCGATGACGGACATATCGCGGATACCGCTCATCGCCATGTTCAGCGTGCGCGGGATCGGGGTTGCCGACAGGGTGAGGATGTCGATGTTCTTGCGCATTTCCTTGAAATGCTCTTTCTGCGCGACGCCGAACCGCTGTTCCTCGTCGATGATGACCAAGCCCAGATCGCGGAACTTCACGTCCTTTTGCACCAGACGGTGAGTGCCGATAATCATGTCGATCTCGCCGCGCTCCAGCTTTTCGAGAATCTCCTTTTGCTGGGCGGGAGAACGGAAGCGCGAGAGCAGTTCGACGCGGATGGGATAGCCGTCAAAACGGCTGAGAACGGTCTGATAATGCTGCCACGCAAGGATCGTGGTGGGGCAGAGCAGCGCGCACTGCATGCTGTCGGAAACGCACTTGAACGCGGCTCTCAGCGCGACCTCGGTCTTGCCGAAGCCGACGTCGCCGCACAGCAGCCGATCCATCGGGACGGCGCGTTCCATATCTTTTTTGATTTCGTCACAGCAGCGCAGCTGGTCGTCGGTCTCGTCATACGGGAAGGCTGCCTCAAAGTCGTGCTGCCATTCGTTGTCGGCCGAGAAAGCGTGACCCTCAGCCTGTATGCGCTTAGAGTACAGCTCGATCAGCTCCTTTGCCATCTCCTTGGCGGCGGCTTTGACCCTGCGCTTGGAGTTGACCCATTCTTTGGAGCCTAAGCGGTTGAGCTTGACGCGGTTGTTTTCCTTGGGACCGATGTATTTTGCGACCAAGTCCAGCTGGGTGACGGGGACATAGAGGTTGTCGCCCTTGGCGTACTCGATCATGATGTAGTCTTTCAAAAAGCCCTGCACGTCCATTTTGCGGATGCCCTGATAGATGCCGATACCGTGGATGGAGTGCACGACGTACTCGCCGACCGACAGCTCGCTGAGGTTATAGACCGCCTTGCCGTCCTTTGGGGTACGGCGGCGTTTCTTCTTGTACGAGGTGTTGACGGCGGAGAGGGTGTAGAGGATGAAGTGCTCCTCGGGATATTCGATGCCGGCGGAAAGCATGCCGGGCAGGATATAGACAAAGCCGCGTTCGGCGCGGTCGAGCTTCTCGGTATACCGCGCGTTCACGCCCTTTTCGTTTAAGAGGGTACAGAGATTCTCGGCGCCTTTCGGCGTACCGGCGAGGATGACGACCGCCATACTGCCGTAGCCGATATCCTCCAAGTCCTCGATCAGCGCGGCGCTCTGACCCGACCACGGCGAGGTCTGGCGCGCGTTGAAGGTGACGGCGGCAGACAGCTCCGTGTTGTAGGACGAGTGGGAGAAGGTGTCGAGAAAGACGGTCGGTCGGTCAAGCAGAATGTTCATGCTCCGGGTGAAATCGAGCGCGTAAGTCTCAAAGCCTCGGCACAGCACACCGTCCTCAAAAAGGGCTTTCAGCTCCTCTCTTTCGTGGTACTCCATAGAGCGGTCGCGTTCCTTGACGTTTTTGTACTCGGAGATAAAGACGATTTCATCGTCGTCAAAGTAGTCAAATAAGGTCGCGGGCTTGTTGTAGACGAGAGAGATAAACTTGTCGTAGGTCGCAAAGCTCAGCCCCGACGCGAGCATATCCGCCTCTTTGTACAGGCGTTCTTTTGCCGCCTGACTGCTCTCGCTCCTCAGGTATGACGCTTTTTTGCGGATCTTTTCCGCCAGCGCTTCCTTGCTGTCGATCAGGATCTCTCCCGAGGGCGTCAGCGCGATTTGTTCACAGTAGTCGGTGCGGCGCTGGGTTTCGACGTCAAAGTAGTTGATGGTGTCGATCTGATCGCCCCACAGCTCGATGCGCACGGGCGCTTCGCTGTCGGGCATGAACAGGTCGATGATGCCGCCGCGTACGGAAAACTGTCCGCTGCCTTCGACATTGTCGCACCGCTCATAGCCAAGCAGGATCAGCGATTTTTCAAAGTCGGCGACGTCGATCTCCACGTCGGGTTCCAGCACGCGCGAGGTCGCTTGCAGAACGTCCTTGGGGATCGTGTACTGCGCCGCCGCGTCAAGGGTCGCGACAACAACGTCGTAGTCGCCGCTGAGCATGCGGCTGAGCACGTTCAAGCGCTGGTGCTCATATTCGTGCGACTTGACCTGCGAGGGGATGTAGACGAAATCCTTTTTCGGATAGACCAGCGCCTTGAGCCCCATCGCAGAGAGATCGTTGCACAGCACCTGTGCTTCCTGCTCGTTTTGGGCAACACAAAAGGCTCTGACGGCGTGTTCCCGGCAGAGCGACGTGATGATATTGGCTTTATGCACTCCCGAAACGCCGATCGCGGCTGAGCGGGAGCGGTTTTGGATTGCTTTGCTCAGGGATTTGTAAGGCTTACTCTCCCTGAGTATCCTGTCTAAAAATTGCATAGCTTCCTCTTGGATAACGGTTAACGGATAACGGTTAACGGTTGTGGGAAACGCTTCGCGTTTTGGATTCCTGTATAAAATGATCGAGCAAAGCGAGATACAATCACCGTTAACCGTTCACCATTCTCCGTTCTCCTAATTATATAGGTTCATGGCTTTGTCAATGTCGCCGTCGACGATCAGCTCGACCGCGCCTTTGATATCGGGCAGGCGCTCGGCGACCAGCTTCTGATCCTTGTCGCTAAAGCGGCTGAGCACCCAGTCCTTGAGGTCATAGTCGGGATGGGGCTTTTTGCCGATGCCGATCTTGACGCGCGGAAATTCGTCCGATCCGCTGAGGTAGATGATGTTCTTCAAACCGTTCTGACCGCCGTCCGAACCCTTTCTGCGGATACGGATGACGCCGACGTCGAGAGAGATATCGTCTGATAATACTATCACCTTTTGCGGCGGAATTTTGTAGAAACGCATCGCCTCGGTGACCGCCTGACCGCTCAGGTTCATGAAGGTGGACGGCTTCATCAGCAGGCACCGTTTGCCGCTGATGCTCGCCTCGCCTACGGTGGACTTGAACTTGATCCTGTTGATCTTCACGCCCAGCTCGTCAGCGATGTAGTCAAGCGCGATGAACCCCGCGTTGTGACGGGTATTCTCATACTGTCTGCCCGGATTGCCCAGACCAACAATAAGGTATTCTATGCTGTTGGAGGAGGTATTTTCTTTCTTAAAAAACATGATGACTCCAAAGAAAGGGAGCGGTAAAGCTCCCTTTCAAATCATAATTTATACTTAGTATTACTCTTGTCTTTGTGAGGATTCGGCGTTCAAGCCGACAAAGCGGCAATCTCAACTGATGATTATACAAACATCGGAGAAACAGGCTTGTCCTCGTAAATTCTCTCGATCGCCTCGGCAAAGAGCGGAGCGGTGGAGAGGATGGTGAACTTGTCGAGCATTTTCTCCTCGGGAACGGGAACGGTATCCAGCAGGATACATTCCTTGATCGCGCTGTCGCGGATGCGGTCGATCGCGGGGCCGGACAGAACCGCGTGGGACGCGCAGGCGTAAACCTCGGTCGCGCCGCCTTTTTCAACGATCGCGTTCGCCGCGTTGCACAGGGTGCCCGCGGTGTCGATCATATCGTCGACCAGAATGCACTTTTTACCTCTGACCTCGCCGATGATGTTCATAACCTCAGAGACGTTCGCGCGCTGTCTGCGCTTGTCGATGATGGCGATGGGGCAGCCGATCTTTGCGGCAAAGTTACGCGCTCTGGTGACGGAGCCGAGGTCGGGAGAAACGACGACATACTCGTCCGCGTGACCATCGACCTTTTTCTTCATGTGCTTGGCGAGCATCGGCGCGCCGACAAGGTGATCGACAGGGATGTTGAAGAAGCCCTGGATCTGTGCCGCGTGCAGGTCCATCGTCAGCAGACGGTCGGCGCCTGCGGTGGTGATAAGGTCGGCAACGAGCTTGGACGAAATCGGATCGCGGGCTTTCGCCTTACGATCCTGACGCGCGTAGCCGAAGTACGGAACAACGGCGGTGATGGAGGAAGCGGAAGCTCTCTTCATCGCGTCTATCATAATCAGAAGCTCCATGAGGTTGTCGTTGACGGGCGAACAGGTTGACTGAACGATGAAGCAGTCGGAGCCGCGGACGGATTCATGCAGAGATACCGCGATCTCGCCGTCCGAGAAGGTGGCGCAGTCGCTCTTTCCGAGCGGGATGCCTAAGCAGTCCGCGATGCCGTGAGCGACAGCCTTGTTGGAGTTGAGTGTAAAAATCTTGATGTCCTTACCGTGTGAATTCATTATTTGTCCCCCTAAATGAATTTTGTTTAATAGTTTATATTAACCTTGCGGTTTGGATGCCGATTTGGTGAATGGTGAACGGTGAATGGTGAACGGTGGAGGTATCTCGCTTCGCTCGGTCAATTCTATTTCAATCCAAAAAGCAAAGCGTTTCCCACAACCGTTAACCGTTAATGGTACCCTTTCGCTTTTGCGATATCGTTCAGCTCTTGAAGCTGCGCGGGATCGTTCGCGCCCAAGACGGTGTCGGGCGACGCGGCAGTGAAAGCGCCCGCCTTCTTGCCGTTTTGCAGGAGCAGATAAAGCGCGTCAGGCAGATAATATTCTTTTGCAGAATTATTTGCCTTGATGCTGTCGAGAACCGAAAGCAGATCCTCGGTGTCGAACCAGTAGCCGCCGGAGTTAACCTCTTTGATCTTAAGAGTCGCTTCATCGGCGTCCTTTTGTTCTACGATGGTTTTCAGCGTGCCGTCGGCGTTGCGCACGATTCTGCCGTAGCCGGTCGGATCGTCGAGCATCGCAGAGATGACGGTGGCGGAGTAATCGCCCTCGCTGTGGCTGTCATACGCGTCGGCGATGGTCTTAGTGTCCATGAAGGGAGCGTCGCCGCAGAGGATGACCACGTCGCCGCCTTTTTCCTTTAAAAAGTCCTTTGCCATCATCACGGCGTGACCTGTGCCGAGTCGCTCGCTCTGGAGCACATGGCTGACCTCAAAGGGCAGAGAGTCAAGATACGCCTCGGTGATCTCGGTCTTGTAGCCGGTGACGACGCAGATGTCGTCGATGCCGGCGTTTTTGACGCTGTCGATGACCCAGCGGAGCATCGGCTTGCCGAGCACCTCGTTCATGGGTTTCGGAATATCGGATTTCATGCGTTTACCCTCGCCGCCTGCGAGGATGACCGCGGATTTGCTGTTCATAAAAAACCTCCGTTTTTGTGGAGTGGAATCGGTCTGAGAAGCGCGCGCCTTCAAGGTGCAAATATGTCGCGGGGCGCTCTCATACACAATACTATTATCGCATATATTTGGGATTTTGCAAGGACAAATTACAAAATTATGACAATTTTAACACTTTTCACAATATCCACAAAATTCACGCATTACTTTTGTGCCCCTTTTTTATTTCTTTTTTCTCTTTTGTATAGTATTTTTTTCCATGTTTTGTTATAATACAAGTGTATATGTATGCTGTGGTGTTTTATCGCCTCAGTCTTTACTATAACATTCATTTTAGGAGGAGATTCCAATGAGCAAAAAATGGGTTTACCTTTTCAAAGAAGGTAACGCTGACATGAGAGAACTTCTCGGCGGTAAGGGTGCAAACCTCGCTGAGATGACCAACATCGGTCTGCCGGTTCCTCAGGGCTTCACAATCACCACAGAGGCTTGTACTCAGTACTATGAGGACGGCCGTCAGATCAACGAAGAGATCCAGGCACAGATCAACGAGTATATCGGTAAGATGGAAGAGATCACCGGCAAGAAGTTCGGTGACAAAGAGAACCCGCTTCTCGTTTCCGTTCGTTCCGGCGCGCGTGCTTCCATGCCCGGTATGATGGATACCATCCTCAACCTCGGCCTGAACGAGGAAGTTGTAGAGACCATCGCTGAGCAGAGCGGTAACCCCCGCTGGGCTTGGGACTGCTACAGAAGATTTATCCAGATGTATTCCGACGTCGTTATGGAGGTCGGTAAGAAGTATTTTGAAGAGCTCATCGACGAGATGAAGGCTGACCGCGGCGTAACTCAGGACGTCGAGCTGACCGCTGACGACCTCAAGGAGCTCGCCGGCAAGTTCAAGGCTGAGTATAAGAACAAGATCGGCGAGGACTTCCCCTCCGATCCCAAGGAGCAGCTCATGGGCGCTGTCAAGGCTGTATTCCGTTCCTGGGACAACCCCCGCGCGAACGTCTATCGCCGCGACAACGATATCCCCTACAGCTGGGGTACTGCCGTTAACGTCCAGTCCATGGCGTTCGGTAACATGGGCGACGACTGCGGTACCGGCGTTGCGTTCACCCGCGATCCCGCTACCGGCGAAAAGGGTCTGTTCGGTGAGTTTTTGACCAACGCACAGGGCGAGGACGTTGTTGCAGGCGTTCGTACCCCCATGCACATCAAGGAGATGGAGCAGAAGTTCCCCGAGGCATTCGCTCAGTTTGTTGAGGTTTGCAAGACCCTCGAGGATCACTACAGAGATATGCAGGATATGGAGTTCACCGTTGAGCACGGCAAGCTCTATATGCTTCAGACAAGAAACGGCAAGCGTACCGCTCAGGCGGCTTTGAAGATCGCTTGCGACCTCGTTGACGAGGGTATGAGAACCGAGGAAGAGGCCGTTCTGATGATCGACCCCAGAAACCTCGATACACTTCTCCATCCGCAGTTCGACGCAAAAGAGCTCAAGGCTGCTACCCCCATGGGCAAGGGTCTGGGCGCTTCTCCCGGCGCTGCCTGCGGTAAGATCGTCTTCACCGCTGAGGATGCCAAGGCTCAGGGCGGCGCAGGCGAGAAGGTCGTTCTGGTTCGTCTCGAGACCTCTCCCGAGGACATCGAGGGCATGAAGGCTGCTCAGGGCATCCTGACCGTTCGCGGCGGTATGACCTCTCACGCGGCTGTTGTTGCCCGCGGCATGGGTACCTGCTGTGTATCCGGCTGCTCCGAGATCACCATGGACGAGGCTAACAAGCAGTTCACTCTGGCAGGCAAGACCTTCCACGAGGGTGATTTCATCTCCATCGACGGTACTACCGGTAACATCTATGACGGCATCATCCCGACCGTTGACGCTACCATCGCCGGCGAGTTCGGCCGCGTTATGGCTTGGGCTGACAAGTACAGAACCCTCAAGGTTCGCACCAACGCCGACACTCCCGCCGACGCGAAGAAGGCTCGTGAGCTGGGCGCCGAGGGTATCGGTCTGTGCCGTACCGAGCACATGTTCTTCGAGGCTGACAGAATCGCCGCGTTCCGCGAGATGATCTGCGCCGATACCGTCGAAGAGCGCGAGGCTGCTCTTGAGAAGATTCTGCCTTATCAGCAGGGCGACTTTGAGAAGCTCTACGAGGCTCTCGAAGGCAACCCCGTTACCATCCGTTTCCTGGATCCGCCTCTGCACGAGTTCGTTCCCACCGAGGAAGCTGACATCGAGCTGCTGGCGAAGGCACAGGGCAAGACTGTCGAAGAGATCAAGGCGATCATCGACTCTCTGCACGAGTTCAACCCGATGATGGGTCACCGCGGCTGCCGTCTGGCTGTCACCTATCCCGAGATCGCTAAGATGCAGACCAAGGCTGTTATCCGCGCTGCGATCAACGTCAAGAAGGCTCACGCTGACTGGAACATCGTTCCCGAGATCATGATCCCGCTGGTCGGCGACATCAAGGAGTTCAAGTATGTCAAGAGGTTTGTTGTTGAGACCGCTGACGCTGAGATCGCCGCTGCAGGCGCTGACCTCAAGTACGAGGTCGGTACCATGATCGAGATCCCGAGAGCTGCTCTGACCGCTGACGAGATCGCTAAGGAAGCTGACTTCTTCTGCTTCGGTACCAACGACCTGACCCAGATGACCTTCGGCTTCAGCCGTGACGACGCAGGCAAGTTCCTCGACGCTTACTATGACGCCAAGATCTTTGAGAACGATCCGTTCGCTAAGCTCGACCAGACCGGCGTTGGCAAGCTGATGGATATGGCGATCAAGCTCGGCAAGCCCGTCAACCCGAACCTCCACATCGGTATCTGCGGCGAGCACGGCGGCGACCCGACTTCTGTTGAGTTCTGCCACAAGATCGGCCTCAACTATGTATCCTGCTCACCCTTCCGTGTTCCGATCGCTCGTCTGGCTGCTGCTCAGGCTGCTATCAGCAACAAGTAAGAGTAGACAGAATGATAGTTTAACTGAATAACAGAAGCGCTGTAACTTCGGTTGCAGCGCTTTTTTTGCGCAAAAAAAGAATAGTGAAAATCAAATATTTTTCGGTATAATGAAACCAAAACGCTGTCTCAGCTGTATTACTAATGAAGGAGGGAGATAAAGCAATGGCGGAACGTACCTTTGCGGGGTTGAGCTATGACGCGGTACTGCAAAAATATGCCGATACGGTCGCGGGCGTATGCGTGATGCGCCTGCAGAATTGGGCTGACGCCGAGGACTGCTTTCAGAACACCTTTATCAAGCTCTTTCAAAAATCTCCCGACTTTCAATCAGAACCCCATCTGAAAGCATGGCTCATTCGCGTCGCCATCAACGAGTGCCGCAGTTATCTTGCCAAGAACCGCCGCTTTCTCTCCCTCGAGCATTTGGAACGCGAACCGATCATGTGGCAGGACAACGAGCGCGACGTATCGTGGGCGATGATGCGGCTCGAGCCGAAATACCGCGAGGTGCTGTACCTGCATTACTGCGAGCGGTACAAGGTGGACGAGATCGCGCGGATACTCAAAAAGAATCCCAATACCGTGAAAACATTGCTCAAACGCGGCAGGGAAAAGCTCAGATTGATCTACGGAGGTGACGAGGATGAATAGGGTGAACTTTGACAGCGCGAATAATATCAAAGCGCCCCGGGAATGGCTGGAGAAAGCCGCCCTTATCCCCGAAGCTCCTGTCAAAAAGCGCGCTTTTGGGCTGTATCGCGTCGCCGCGGCGGCAAGCATCGTGTTGGTGAGCGTGATCGGTGTGTTGACGTTCGTGCTGTTCGGCAACAACAACGCGCCTGTATCGGCCCAACCATCCGCGACTGAACCGACAACGTTTGTAGCGGGAACAGACGGAGATCATATGGATATTTCGCCGACGATAAGCGCTCCGATACTGTTCCCGACAGACGGTCGGATCGTCCCGACCGATGAACACGGTCAGCCGATGACGGAAGCAAAGGCTTCTCCAACCGCTCCGACAGAGAAAAAGAGAGCTTCCGCGAGCGAACCGACCGAAAGCATTCGCCCGACACAAAAGCCCGTAAAAGCTACTGAGGGCGTCTTAGATCCGACGCAAGAAGTGATCGCGCCGACAGAAGCCTATATCCCGTCAATCCCTACAGATCCGCAGCAGCCGCCTACAGAATATCACGGCGAAGTTATCGCGGGCGAGATCTGCTTTACAGCGACATTTCCCGCATCGCTGATCGAAGAAGGCGAACCGATCTACTGCCAATATTGGACGAGTGGTTATGCTTCTCCCTCTGTCGAATCCGACATACAGGCACAGTATACCGTGACGGCTAACGGAATGGTGCTCGCCGTGTACGAACCGAATATAGATGTAGCGGAAGAAGATATGATAACCTATGAGTATATGTTTTATCAAAACGGGAAGGTGCTCGCGCGAGGCACACGGACGGTGTGACGATCTTCCTGTGATAAAGACAGTGGAAAACGATTTATAGTACGATAAGGAGGAATTACCATGAAAAAAGCAGTTGCATTATGCTTAGCATTGATCTTGCTGTTAAGCTGCGGTGTTGTTGCGGTATCGGCTGAAAGCGACGAGGGCTATTTGAAGAAGCTGACGCCTGCCTTGATCAAAGAGATCAATGACCCTACCGACGTCATGATCGAGGTGTTTATCTTTTTGAAGAATTGCCCTGAGGCGCAGCACGTTGAGGAGATCATCAGTCAGAAATATACATGGACGAATCAGCAGGAGCATCTGATGTATTACCGCAAGGAGATGTCAGAGATCATCGGCGCATATGTGCAGAAGTTTGTCGATGACAACGCTGATTTGATGAAGGTCATCTGTCAGACCGATGCAGCTGAGTTTGTTATCGCGGAAGTATCGAAGGATAATGTTCCCAAGCTGGCACAGCTGGAGATCGTAAAGAATATGGATACGTATGGCTCATACAGTACGCCTACGGCGATCTCTGAAATGATCGTACCCGCCGCGAATGAACGCTATTATGACCCCCGCCATCCCATCACCGCGAGGGATATCGATCTCAGAGATTATTATCAATTCCGTGATTCAGACGCTTATGCCGTTCACTTTTATGTGCGGAATTTGTGCTATATCGAAGTTATGATCGAGGAGCGCATCGGCGACTGGCTGCTCGAATGTTCCCATCCCGAGCCGTTCCTCTTTGTGAACGATCATCTGTACGGCTTCAAAGAAGCATATGAAGCGGGATTGATGACAGACGATATGCTCGAAGAGCTCGCCGCTTCTTCTTTTAAGGGCGACTATGTTCTGCCGCTTTTGACCCGCTACATCAAAGGCGACGCGGACGGGGACGGCGCGTGTACCATCATCGACGCGACCTGTGTCCAGCGGCATGAGGCGGGGGTCACTACCACCTCTTTCTTTAAGCCGCTTGCGGACGTAAATGATGATAGCGAGGCTGACATAGTTGATGCGACCCTGATCCAGAGAAGTGAAGCAGGATTGTATACCATTAAATAAACCCCATCTCACCCCTTTTCATGGCGCTGCGGCTTCGGTTGCGGCGCTTTTTGTATCCGAAAAGGCTTTTTTATCGCATTTGGTCGTTGACAGTGTTTTTATCTGAGATTATAATAGAAGTAATAATTTGAGAAAGGAGTATTCCCATGGCAGTATTTATGATTATTATCGGCATACTGATGGTGATCTGCGGTATAATCTGCGCGGCAACGCCGCTTCTGGCCACATTCAGCCTGATGCACCTGTTTATGATCCTGCTGTTTGTGACCGGCGTTACCCTGCTGATCGAGGGCATCAGGTATCGCCGTGCTCTTGACGTGGTTCTGGCGATTCTCTCCCTGATCGCCGGCGGCTTTATCGTTTTCTCTCCCTCCATGTCCTTCGTGACTGAAACGATCCTGCTGTACATCATGGCGGGCTGGTTCCTCGTGCGCGGTATCGTCGGCATCGTCAACACGATTCGTGCCAGAGAGCAGCTCGGCGGCGGATTATTTGCGCTGGGACTGATCGTCTCGATCCTCGTGCTCTGTGCCGGTATCTTTTCGTTCATCCATCCGCTTGTTTTCGCAAGCGCCCTCGGTATTATGGCAAGCGCCTACTTTATCGTGGAAGGTATTGATCTGATCACAACCGGTATCATCGGCAACAACAGCATGAGATCGGCGTGATAAACGCTTGATTCACTAATACTAAGTATCATTAAAACACTTTAACATTTATTGCGTTAAATTCCGCATAGCTTTGTTGGACTCCTTGACAGGCGCCAGCCTGCCTGCGTCCTCCGCCTTGCTCTGCGAAATTTCTCGCTAACAAATTTGTTAAAGCGTTTAATGGATACTTAGTATAAAAATCTCCGAATGCAAAAGCACTCGGAGATTTTTTTGATTCATGATTCTGTTGTCTTCTTATGATTTTTTAAGCTGGAAATCAGGAGCAAAGCCCCAATATTCCGTGCCGTTGAAATCGGACTTACCCAGCTTACCCTTGGCTGTTCTCTGTACACCCTTTTTATCGAGGTAGTCGATCTCGATCTCTTCGCCGTCAAAGAGCGCTTTGATCTCTTCTTCGGTGAAGGTGTGACCGCCCCATGTCCTTTTGATAGTGATCTGCTCGCCGTTGAACGTGCCTTTGATATAGTCATAAAACTGTGAGTTAACGAACTTCCACCTCAGCTTGCTGCCGTCAAAAAAGCGCTTCACCAGTTTGCCTTTGGCGTGATGCGTGTTTTGCTTTTTATCGGTGAAATCAAATTCGATCTCTTTGCCGTCAAAGAGCGCTTTGATCTCTTCTTCGGTGAAGGTGTGGCCGCCCCATGTCCTTTTGAAGTCGATCTTCTCGCCGTTGAACATACCTCTGACAAAGTCGTAAGATTGTGCGGTAACGAGCGTCCACCTCAGCTTGCTGCCGTCAAAAAAGTACTTCACCAGTTTTCCCTTGGCGTGATGTGTGTTGTGCTTACTGTCGGTGAAATCAAATTCGATTTCTTTGCCGTCAAAGAGCGCTTTGATCTCTTCTTCGGTCAAGGTGTGGTCGCTCCACGAGTTTTTGAAGGCGATCGGCTCGCCTTTGAAGTCGCCTTTGATAAGGTTATATGAGAGCGAGGAAACAAAAATCCACCACAGCTGAGTGCCGGTGAAGAAGCATTTTACCAGTTTACCCTTGACGCGGTGTTCTTTATTGCTTTTATCGGTGTAGTCAAATTCGATCTCTTCGCCTTTGAAAAGCTTCAGCTCTTCTTCGTAGGTGAATTTATGATTGCCCCATTCGTCCCTGAGGATAACCTCTTCGCCGTCGATTTCGCCTTTCATCAGACCTCTTTCTTCGAGCTCCATTTGCTCTTGCGCGGCATAAAATTCTTCGTCGGAAGGCTCCTCGTGGTAATAAGAATCGTTATAGTCGGTGAAAAGCCAATCATACGGATTGTTGTTTCCGCTATATTCTCTGTCGTATTCTTCTTCGCCCATGATGGACTCCCAGTCGATACCCATTTTCATACCTCTTTTCAAATTTATTGATTCAGTTTATAAAATAGCACAATCGCTGTATGCTGTCAAGCGCATCTTGACAGGGTGGCCGAAAGGTGATTCGAAAGCTGTGCGGAAAAATTCTTTTCAGCTATTGACTTTTGCGCTTTAATGTGTTATCATATCCGCAGCACTTGGAAAGGAGTTATTGTCATGAACATGAATATGATCGAAAAATTCAATAACTGCTTTACCTTTACCTTCGCGCGCTTTTATGCGGGCTTTTATTGCTTTGCGAAAAATGAGTAAGCTGCTCGAAACGTAACAGGTGCTTTGAGAGAAAGATAAGCGGTTCTGTTTTCGGGCAGAGCCGCTTTTTTGGTGAATAGTGAATGGTGAATGGTGAATAGTGAATGGTTGATGGTTGATGGTGGGCTCCGCCCACACCCGATTATTATTATTGGAGGGAAATGATGGATAAGCTACAGGACGCGCGTATGAAGATCAACGAGATCGACCGAGAGATGGCTTCGCTGTTTGAGCAGCGGATGCTGGCGGCAAAGGAGATCGCCGAGTACAAAAAAGATCGCGGCTTGCAGATTTATGACCCTAAGCGCGAGCAGACGGTCATCGAAAAAAACGCCGCCTATATCAAGGATTATGATATCCGCTCTTACTTTGTGCGGTTTTTAAACGATGTGATGGCGGTGTCCAAGCAGTATCAGGAGCACGTCATCAGCGGCGCCAAGATCGCCTACAGCGGCATCGAGGGCGCCTATGCCAACATCGCGGCGAAGAAGATTTTTCCCCAGGGCAAGGCGATTTCCTATCCCGACTTTCGCGCGGCATATGAAGCGGTCGAAAACGGCGAGTGTGACTGCGCTGTTTTGCCCGTTGAAAACAGCTACGCCGGTGAAGTAGGTCAGGTGATGGATCTGATGTTTCAGGGTCCCCTGCATGTCAACGGCGTCTACAGCCTGCGCATTACCCACAATCTGCTGGGAGTAGACGGCGCGAATGTTGACGCCGTCAAAACCGTCGTCAGCCATCCGCAGGCGCTTGCACAGTGCTCCGAGTATATCCGCAAAAACGGCTTCAAAACCGTCGAATACGCCAACACCGCGCGTGCGGCAAAGGCTGTCAGGGACGCCGATGACAGGAGCGTCGCGGCGATCGCCTCTGTTGAGACCGCCCGCCTGTACGGGCTAGCGGTGCTTGACCACGATATCAACGAAAGCGCGGTGAACTCCACGCGTTTTGCGGTGCTTTCGCGCGCCGAGAACAAGCCCGTCGGCACCTCGGGCGACAGTCGCTTCATGCTGATGTTTACCGTCAAAAACGAAGCCGGCGCGCTGGCGCAGGCGCTGAATGTACTCAGCTCCTACGGCTTCAACATGCGCGCTCTGCGTTCGAGACCGATGAAGGATCTGGCGTGGCAATATTACTTTTATATCGAAGCCGAGGGCGACGAGACCGGTCAGAACGGCTCCGATATGCTCCGGCACCTGTCACTCCACTGCGATATGCTGAAGGTGGTCGGACATTTCAGCGACGAGATCATTTTGAAAGAGGACTGACATGAGCGTTTTACATATGAATCTGGGCGCTGACAGCTACGATATCGTCATCGAGCGCGGCACTCTTCAAAAGGCGGGAGAGCACCTCAACCTTGATCGCAGGGTGCTGGTGCTGACCGACGACGGCGTGCCGTCCGCATATGCCGAGACCGTAGCACAGCAGGCAAAGGACGGATCGGTCTATACCGTACCGCAGGGGGAAGGGAGCAAAAGTATTGAGCGATTCGGCGAGATACTCTCCAAGTTGCTGGCGCTCGGCTTTTCACGCAGGGACGCGGTCGTCGCGGTAGGCGGCGGCGTTGTCGGCGATCTGGCGGGCTTTGTCGCGTCGGCATATATGCGCGGCGTGGATTTCTACAACATCCCTACTACCGTATTAAGTCAAGTGGACAGCTCCATCGGCGGCAAAACGGCGGTTAACCTCGATGGGATCAAGAACATCGTCGGCGCGTTTTACCAGCCGAAAAAGGTGTTGATCGACCTCGATCTGCTGTCTACCCTGCCCGAGAGACAGATCAGCAACGGGCTTGCGGAAGCGGTGAAAATGTCGCTGACTTCGGATCGCGAACTGTTCGAATTATTCGAAAAAGGAAATATAGCTGACAGCATGGATGAGATCATCACCCGGTCGCTGAAGATCAAGAAAGCTGTTGTCGAGCAGGATGAAAAGGAGCAGGGGCTCCGCAAGATCCTCAACTTCGGCCACACGATCGGCCACGGCGTCGAGAGCTTTGAACACCTCAACGGTCTATATCACGGCGAGTGCGTCGCTCTGGGCATGATCCCGATGGTCTCGGACAAGCTCCGTCCGCGTTTGATTCAAGCGCTGGAGAGCCTGCGGCTGCCGACCTCGGTGGAGCTCGACGCCGACGAGGTTTACGCGGCGATGACCCATGATAAAAAGGGCGAGGGCGATTCGGTTACGATCACGACCGTGCAAAGCCCCGGTGAATATGAGATGAAAAAGGTGCGGTTCAAAGAACTGTACCCGATGATACAGATGATAGGAAGATCACGATGAAGAACACTTTCGGCAATTCAATCGCCCTGACCCTCTTCGGCGAGAGTCACGGCGCGTATATCGGCGCTACGCTCGACGGCTTAGCGCCGGGGATCGCGGTGGACGAGGATTTTATCCGCACTCAGCTTGACAAACGCCGCCCCGCGGGAAAGATCAGTACCGCGCGGCGTGAAGCGGACGCGTTTCAGATCGCCAGCGGCGTTTTTGAGGGGAAAACGACCGGTACACCCCTTACCGTCCTGATCCCCAACACCGCCCAGCACAGCAAGGACTATTCCGCGACGCGTTCTCTGGCGCGTCCCGGTCACGCGGACTACACCGCCTTTGAGAAGTACCACGGCTGTGAGGATTACCGAGGCGGCGGCCATTTCTCCGGCAGGGTGACGGCGGCGCTGGTCGCGGCAGGCGCGATCCTGATCTCCGCCCTGCGTGAAAAGGGCGTTGTGATCGGCACACACCTCTTGTCCTGCGCGGGAATATCGGACACCGTTTTCGGTGACGTCCGAGCAAACGTCGAAAAGCTCAATACCCTTGACTTTGCTGTTTTGGACAGCGACAGGGGAGAGCAGATGAAAGCCGCTATCGAAGCGGCAGCCGCTGAGGGCGACAGCGTCGGCGGCGTATTGGAAACCGCTGTCATCGGCATGCCGACAGGCGTCGGTGAGCCATGGTTTGATACTGTCGAAGGCGTGCTCAGCCACGCGCTGTTCTCTGTTCCCGCGATCAAAGGCGTGGAGTTCGGCGACGCGTTCGGTATGGTGAACGGCAAAGGCTCCGACTATAACGACAGCTTCTACATGATCGACGATACGGTCAAGACCGCCACCAACCACAACGGCGGCGTCAACGGCGGCATCACCAACGGTATGCCCATCCTGTTTCGCTGTGCGGTCAAGCCGACCCCCTCGATTTTCAAAGAGCAGGACACGGTCGATTTCATCAAGGGCGAGGACGCGGTTCTGGAGCTGAAAGGCCGCCACGACCCCGCGATCATCCACCGCGCAAGAGTGGTGGTGGACAGCGTGACCGCGTTGGCGCTCGCCGACCTTCTCGCGCTGAGATACGGCACAGATTGGCTGGGTGAATGACATGGACTACGGATTGATCGGCGAAAAGCTGCCCCACAGCTTTTCCAAAGAGATACATGAACAGCTGGGATATTATCAATATTCCTTGAAAGAATTAAAAGCAGAAGAAGTTAAGAGCTTTATTCTGCAAAAGAATTTTAAAGCGATCAATGTCACGATTCCTTACAAGCAGACGGTCATGCCGTATCTTGATGAGATCGACCCTGACGCGCTTGCGATCGGCGCGGTGAACACCGTCGTCAACCGCGACGGCGTGCTGTACGGCTACAACACCGACTTCGGCGGCATGAAGGCGCTGATCGAACGCGCGGGCGTGGTCATGAAGTATAAGAAGGTGCTGATCCTCGGCACCGGCGGCACCTCGCTGACGGCGCGCGCGGTATGTGAGCGGATGGGCGCGAAGGAGATTTTGCGCGTCAGCCGCCGTGCAGCGGACGGCGCGATCACCTATGAGCAGGCGTATGCCGACCATACCGATGCGGATGTGATCCTCAACGCTACCCCCTGCGGCATGTTCCCGAAGATTTTCGACTGCCCTGTCGATATCACAAAATTTCCGCGCCTCAGCGGCGTGATCGACGTCATCTACAACCCTCTGCAGACGCGGCTGATCCTGTCGGCGCGTGAGAGGGGGATCGACGCCGGGGGCGGGCTCTATATGCTGGTCTCGCAGGCGGTTTTGGCGGCGGAGCATTTCCTCGGCAGGGAGCTTGACGTTGTTGCGCTGACAAACCAAATATACGAGAAGATATATTTCGATAAAAGAAATATCATTCTCAGCGGCATGCCCGCTTCGGGCAAGTCAACCGTCGGAAAAATCGTTGCCGAAGCCCTTGGCAGAGAGCTGATCGACACCGACCGCCTGATCGTGGAGCGTTACGGTGATATCCCGACCATTTTTAGAGAAAAGGGAGAGCGATATTTCCGCGACCTTGAGAGCGAGGTCATCAAAGAGGTCTCCGCGCTCAGCGACAAGGTGATCTCCCTCGGCGGCGGCGTGGTGATGCGACCCGAAAACGTCGCGGCATTACGGCAAAACGGCGCGATCTTCTTCATCGACCGTTCACCCGAGTACCTGATCCCGACCGACGACCGACCGCTTGCAGATAAAAAAGAGAAGATCATGCGGCTTTACAAGAAGCGCATCGACACCTATATGAATACCGCCGATTTCATCATCGACGGCGACTGCGACCCCGAGGACGTCGCGGATTCTATCATCAACGGAGAGTAATATGAAGCTATTAGTCATCAACGGACCCAACCTGAATATGCTCGGCGTCCGTGAACCGGATATCTACGGCAGAACGACCTACGCCGACCTGTGCCGACAGCTTGAAGCGCATGCAAAAAGCATCGGCGTGCAGGTCGAGCTGTACCAGAGCAACCACGAAGGCGATCTGGTCGACAAAATACAGGAAGCCTACGGGCAGGTCGACGGTATCGTCATCAACCCCGGCGCCTATACCCACACCAGCGTCGCAATCCTGGACGCGCTGAAAGCGGTCGCGATCCCCGCGGTAGAGGTGCATATCTCTAAGGTCGACAAGCGCGAGGAGTTCCGACAGATCAGCTATGTGCGCCTCGCGTGCTGTGCAACGATCACGGGTCACGGGCTTGACGGATATCTTGAGGCGATGGATCTGTTGAGGGAACGCTATGAAGGTTGAGATCAAGCCCTCAAAAACAGACGGGACGGTGATTGCTCCACCCTCTAAGAGTATGGCGCACCGCCTGCTGATCTGCGCGGGACTTTCACAGGGCGAGAGCGTCGTCAGACATCTTGCGTTTTCCGAGGACGTGAAGGCGACGGTCAACTGTCTGACCGCCTTAGGCGCGACTGTCCGTCTTGACGGCGATACAGCGTTTGTACACGGTGTGGATGTGCGGCAAAAGCTGAACAAAACCGCCGTCCTCAGCTGTAACGAATGCGGCAGCACCCTGCGGTTTTTCACGCCGCTGTGCATGCTGTGCGGAGAAGAACGCAAGCTCACGGGCAGCGCCTACCTGATGACCCGACCGATGACGGTCTATGAGGAGATCGCCGCGGGACAGGGTATCCGCCTTGAGAAATCGGCCGATCACGTTACCGTGAAGGGCAGGCTGCAAAGCGGCGTATATAAGGTCGCGGGCAACATCAGCTCCCAGTTTATCTCGGGTCTGCTCTTTGCGCTGCCGCTCTTAAAGGAAGACAGCGAGATCCGCATCCTGCCGCCTGTCGAGAGCAAGCCGTACATCGACATGACGGTACAGGCGCTCCGACAGTTTGGCGTTGAGATATCAGCAAACGACAACGTTTATGATGTAAAAGGCGGTCAGCGGTATCTGCCGCAGGACGTGACCGTCGAGGGCGACTACTCCAACGCCGCTTTTTTTGAAGCGCTCAACTATACGGGCGCAAAGGTTGCCGTAGAGGGGTTGAAGGAAGATTCCCTGCAGGGCGACAAGGTGTATAAAATTCTTTTTGAGAAAATAAAGCAAGGAAAAAGCCCGATCGACATCGCCGATTGTCCCGACCTGGGGCCGATCCTGTTCGCGGTCGCGGCATTATGCGGCGGCGCTGATTTCATCGGTACGCGCCGACTGCGGATCAAAGAAAGCGACCGTGCCGAAGCGATGCGGCGGGAGCTGAAAAAGTTCGGCGTCGATGTCACGGTAGGGGAGAACGAGGTTACCGTGCGCGGCGGAACACTACGCGCTCCGACAGAGGAGCTCTGCGGTCACGGCGACCACCGTATCGTGATGGCGCTCTCCGTTCTTTTGACCGTCACAGGCGGCGTGATCGACGGCGCTCAGGCGGTGAGCAAGAGCTTTCCCGACTTTTTTGAGAAACTATCAGATTTAGGCGCAGAGGTGCAGTTTTATGGAATGGATCAGTAATTCAAGAATCTTGATCGTAGGCTTGGGACTTATCGGCGGCAGCTACGCCAGAGCGCTCAAGCGGCTGGGTTACCACGTGACGGCGATCGAAAAGCGACAGAGCGCGGTCGACTACGCGCTGGAGCATCATATCGTCAACGAAGCGTATACAACGGTCGATCCCGAGATCGTCGGTTCCGCCGACGCGGTGATCTTCGGCTTATACCCCGAGGTGTTCCGACAGTGGATCAAGGATTATCAGCAGTATTTCAAGCCCGGCGCGATGATTACCGACGTCACGGGCGTCAAGAGCTGTATTGTCTATGATATCCAGGAGATGCTCCGCGACGACGTCGAGTTCATCGCCTCCCACCCCATGGCGGGTCGAGAGGTCTACGGCGTCGAAAACTCCGACGACGCGATCTTTCGCGGCGCGAACTTCATTATCTGCCCGACCGAAAAGAATACCCCCAAATCCATCCGCTGGATCGGCAGTCTCGGCAGAATCCTCGGCTTCGGCAGAATTTCGGTTTTGTCGCCCGAGGAGCACGACGAGATGATCGGCTATCTTTCCCAGCTGACCCACTGTATCGCTGTCGCGCTGATGACCTGCTCCGACAACGAGCATCTGGTTGACTACACGGGCGACAGCTTCCGTGACCTGACCCGCATCGCGAACATCAACGATCTGATGTGGAGCGAGCTGTTTATGCTCAACCGCGAGCCGCTCCTCAAATACATGGATATTTTTCTCGAAGAATTTGCCTCACTGCGCGATATGATCCGCGACGGCAGGGTAGAGGAACTGAGAGCAAAAATGCGCCTGAGCACCGAACGCAGAGCGTACTTCAATAAATAAACGAAGGAAGGTATATGCATGAACATGAACATGGAATTTGAACGACAGCTGACCATCCCGATGGAGGTCAAGAAGATGTATCCCCTCGAGGATGATCTTCGGGAGATTGTCGAACGCCGCGCCGGGGAGATACAGGATATCTTTACCGGCAAGGATGACCGTATCCTTTTGGTGATCGGCCCCTGCTCCGCAGACCGCGAGGACAGCGTGATCGACTATATCTCACGCCTGCGAAAGGTGCAGGATAAGGTCGAGGACAAGATCTTCATCGTACCGCGTATCTATACCAACAAGCCGCGTACCACAGGCGCGGGCTACAAGGGCATGCTCCATCAGCCCGATCCCGAGAAAAAGCCCGATATGTTCAAGGGGATCGTTGCGATCCGCTCCATGCACATCCGTGCTCTGCGCGAGACAGGCTTTTCCTGCGCGGATGAAATGCTCTATCCCGAGAACCACCGCTATCTTGACGACATCCTCTGCTATGTCGCGGTCGGCGCGAGGTCGGTTGAGAACCAGCAGCACCGGCTGGTCGCAAGCGGTCTGAACATCCCCGTCGGCATGAAGAACCCGACCGGCGGCGATCTGTCGGTCATGATGAACTCCATCACCGCGGCACAGCACGGTCATACCTTCATCTATCGCGGCTGGGAGGTACAGTCCCACGGTAACCCCTACGCCCACGCGATCCTGCGCGGCTATATGAACAAGCACGGCGAGAGCCTGCCGAACTACCACTATGAGGACATGACCCACCTGCTGCGGCTCTACGCCTCCGGTATGTTCAAGAACCCCGCCTGTATCATCGACACGAACCACAGCAACTCCGGCAAAAACCCCTTTGAGCAGGCGCGTATCGTCAAAGAGGTCATGGCGGCGCGCCGCTATAACAAGGAGCTGGAGCGCATGGTCAAGGGCTTCATGATCGAGAGCTACATCGAGGACGGCAACCAGGCGGTCGACGGCGGCTGTTACGGCAAGTCCATCACCGACCCGTGCCTCGGTTGGGAAAAGACCGAGCGGCTGATCCTCGACCTCGCCGATATGGTATGATCCGTAATATCAGATAACGAAAGAAAATCCCCATGCTGAGTGATGGCCGCACTCGGCATGGGGTTTCTTTATGGATAAGGCGATCGGATTTCCTGTCGCCCTATAAGCTTATGAAAAGTCGGATTCTTTAAAGTTGATCTGGTCGATCCACGAGACGGACACGCCGTCCGATCTGACGACCGAGACAAACGCGACCCACTCGGTATCCTGCGGATATGCGCTTAGATCGACGTCAATATGCCGCTCGGTCAGATCGCCCGGGTCGATGTTGTATTCTCCGTCCGTTGAGATCAAGCCGAAGCTGTACCAATCGGGATAACCGTAGTAGATATCCCAGGAGAAGCGGTATTGTCGGTCGCCTGTCCGTTCTGCCCTGAGGTTGTTGGGCGCGATCATCGTGCGCAGCGTATACTCGCCGGTTTTGGTGATCGCGTTGCCGCTCGCGTCTGTGCCGGTGATCTCCAGATGGTAGGTGTGATCGGGCTCAAAGTACTCGGAGCGGATGTAGTTCGGCTCGTCGGTCACCTTGACGTTGCCGCTGATCTCATTGTTGAAACGGATGTTGACGTCAAAGTTTTTGATGCCGAATTTGTTGTCTGCCTTCGGCTGAATCAGCACCATGTCGTCGCCGTCGTACATGAAGAATTCCAGCTCGGGGATGCAGTCGGATTTGTTATAGGTGTAGGACCATCCCGAGGTGTTGTACCAACTCAGAAAACTACCGTCTTCACCCACTTTGCGCACTGTGTAGGTATAGGTCTTGCCGGGTTCTACGTCGGTATCGCGGAAGACGCTGTTATCCTGCGTGTCGAGCTCGGCGATACGCTTCCACCCGTCGGCGGTTTTGCGGTAGACGCGGGCGAGCGATTTGATCGCGTCTACTCTGATGTCAATACCGTCCATGCGGGAGTTGAAGTAGTCTATGGCAGGGTTTTCCAACAGATAGAACCTGATTCCGTTCGCGTCGTAGTCGCTCATAAACTGTGTGCCGTCGCTGCTGACGCACCGCACGGTATAGGTATACCGGTGCTTTGGGCTGACGTCGGTATCGACATAGCTCGTGCCGCTGACGTCCGCCATCTTTGTCCAGCCCTTGCTGCCCTTGTAGTAGACGCGGTATTGCTGCGCGCCCTTGACGGGCTCCCAGTTGATCTTTACGCCGTTTGCAACAGCTTCACACCCGGTGATTTTCGGCGTGGGGTAGTAGGTGTAGCTCCAGCCGTCGGTGTTGCAGTCGGAGGTAAATTCGCCCGTATCGGCTGAGACACAGCGGACGGTGTAGCGGTAAGAGGAGCCCGCTGCGACATCCTTGTCAACAAAGATTCCGCTGTCTGTTTCACCCATATTGACCCAGTTGTCGTTGCGGTTCTTATAATAAACGCGGTATCTCTCCGCACCGTCAACCGCGCCGATGTGGATCTCTACGCCCTCGGCGGTGCTGTTAAAGCCCGTGATCTGCGGGGTCGCCAGCGGCCACGGCGAAGGCTCGACCGCTTCGGTCGGCGCCTGAGTCTCGGCTTCGGTGGGAGCGGCGGTTTCCGCTTCGGTGGGTTCGGTCGGCTGATCCTTATGCGGATAGGGCGTCCAGCCCGAGGAGCGGTAGGGCAGATAGATCAGATACCGCTGGATCGCGGTTGCGTCGGTGATGTTGCGCTCACCGTCCTGATCGAAGTCGGAGAAGTATTTGATCACGTTCTCTGACATCTCGCCGTAGTGCGTATTCTGATCTTCGGTCGGATAATAGATCATCCCCGCCTGACAGCGCTGTATCAGGGTAGCGTCGGCGATGGACAAGATGTTGTCGTCATCCATATCGCCCAGCAGCCTGCCCACGCCGATATCCGTCCAGACGCGCTCGAGCTCGCTGAGCTCATACAACTTCGGCGATGACATATTGTAGAAGCAGTCGTCCTTGGCGCTGTATACGCCGATCCCGTAAGTGAACGGCTGATAACTGTCCTCGATATTCATGACGCGGTTGCCAAATTCGCAGTAGGAGGGATTTGTCCACAGCGGATGGTCGGCGACGTCTTTGATCGCCTTGACCAGCGCCCAGTCGACCTCGCCGTTCTCATCGGTGTGCTCATAGAACTCGTCGTACTCCTTGAGCGAGTATTCGTTAAGGTGATATTGGCTGAACAGCTTTTCTCTGTATTTGTAATCCGGAGCCGGTTCGGTCGGCGTGACAGGAGCGTTGGGATCGGGCAGCCATTGCTGCGGGCGCCAAACGACGACGTCGCCGTCCTGTCTGCCGTTTTCGTGCAGCTCTTTGCCTTCTGTATCAACGACCTCCAGCACCTTGAAGTCGATGACCTTCGCCATGTATTCCCAAAAGGACGCGTCCTCGTATGTCATGACAACATCAAAGATGTCGAAGCTGTGCTTGACCCCGGCTTCCCGGGATACTAAGTTGGCGCCGACCGTCGTATGGGAAGCGTCGACCGCGTCAAGGTAATCGTCGAGGGTATATCCGTCCTTGAGCGTGAAGGTAAAGGTGACGACAGTGTCGTCAACGGTATAGCCGACGTCGTAGAGACTGCCGTATTTTTCCGTTGCGAGCGGAAAAACAAAGCCCCTGTTCTCATACCCCGGATAATCGGAGGCGATCTCGAGATAGTTGCGGTCATAGTCGAACTGCGCTTTGATCGTTTTCGGCAGGCCCGCCACCATCATCTGATGGTGATAAAGCGTAAAAAAGGGCGGTTGGGGCTCCTGTGCGGCGGATGTACCCGTTACGGCGCAGGACAGGATCAAGACCAGGACGATGATCGCCGATACAATTCTTTTCATGATGATTCTCCTCGTTTTCTGTATAAATGTATCATAACATGCGTGGCCGCAAAAATCTACTGTTTCTTATACTAATCCTTGATAAAGGTTTTTATTAAGGATTAGTATTACCACCATATCGGCACTTCGCGAAGGATCGTGCCGTTGGAGTTGTACAGATAGCCGGTTGAGAGGGATGCGGGGAATCCGTAGTTGATGACATAATCCTCGGGGTTGATCTGCAACGGTTTGATCCGGTAGTATCTGCCGAACTTGGTTTCGATATAGTAGAGGTTTTGGTCGGAAAACGCATTAGGGTCGTCGATGGAGCTCAGCCCCGTCTCCGCAACGGCAAAATATACCTTTCCGTCGTCGCACAGCAGGGAACGGTCGATGTCGTCCGTCATCTCGGGCGGTAGCTCGGCGGTCGTCGGCTCGACCTCGGTGGGGATGAGCTCTGTGGGGGCTTCATACCGCTCGGTAGGGGACACGGTTTCCCGCGGCGCCTCGGTCGCGGCAGGAGGTTCGGTTTCTTGGATATTGTTTTGAGTCACGTTTTGTACCGTTGTCTCGGGTACAGCGGTCGCTTCGGTGTTGCCGTCGGCGGTTGGATTTTCGGTTGTTTCGGTTGCGGTCTGTGTTTCGGTATGCGCGGTTTCGGTCGGCTCTGTCGCGGCGCTGACCGGAGCGGGTTTGACGGGCACGGAGTTGTTATGATAGAATCCGTACGCCAGCCCTCCCGCGACGCTCGCAAGCACAACGCTTGCCGCCACGGCGGCATACCTTGTCTTGATCTGTGCCGAGGCTCTCTCCGCCGCGCGCTGTTTTGCGGCTTTGATCGCTCTTTCGATCTTTTCCTCTGACACATGGATCTCGTTGACGGCTGTTGTGTAGGCGTTGTATCTCATGGTGCTTCTCCTTCCTTGATGAGCGTTTCCCTGAGCTTTTCTCTTGCGCGCCTGAGTCCCGATTTGACGGTGTTGATGTTCATCCTCAGGATCTCGGCGATCTCGGAAACGGTATATTCCTCATAATAATAGAGGTAGATGATATTTCTGTAGCTTTCCGACAGCTCCTCCAGCTCCTCCATAACCCCGGGCGGCTGCGGCGCTTGCAAATGCTGATAGTCGTCAAGACTTTCGCGATTGCGCCGCCAGAAGGATCGGCTCAGATTCCTGCACTTGTTGATCGTCACGCGGATGAGCCACCGTTTGCGGTGTTCTTCATTCTCGGGGATGTGCTTGGTGAGCAGCACCAAACAGACCTCCTGCAGGATATCCTCCGCGTCGGCAGGGTTTTGAAGATTGTGGAGAGCCACGCGGTAGATCATATCCGCATGTTGTCGGAAGATGGCTTCGGCGGCGCCGATATCGGATTTTTGTCCCACTCTTCCAAACTCCTTTCACCCATATAACGATTGAAAACCGTCCATTGGGTGCAAAAAAGAAAAAATATTTACTTTTATATTAGCGGGTTGCATAGTTTTATGCAACTTTTTTTATTGTGGCGCTATGGTTGGAGGTGAATCATATGATTACAATCCAATCGGGAAAACTATGTATCCCGGATATCGACCGATTTGTCGGATTCGCAGGCGACGATTCGGTCATGACAAAACAGCTGGTTCTCTTGAACCGTACCTCAAACAGCTGTACCTACTCGCTGTGTCTGCGCTTTGACAACGACTCTGTCTGTACCGTTCCGCTGACCGCCTCTGTTGAAGGGGATGATACCGTCCTCTCGTGGGAGGTGCGCGCCGAACAGCTTTTGCAGACGGGCATCGTCACGGCTCAGCTGAAAACTGTCGACAGCGACGGCAGTATCGCGCACAGCACCAAAGACTTTTTTATCGTCGGCTCGTCCGCGGAGCTTGACGACGACGGCAGTGAGATGGAGTATGTCACACCCTCTCAGATGCGGAATAGTATAAATCAGGCGCTGGAAACGATTACCGCGACCGCACCGTATATCGGCGACGACGGCTACTGGTATATCTACGACCCTGAACAGGGCGCGTACAAAAAGACCGAGTATACCGCCGGCGGTACAGCCCCTGACAGCGCCATGAGCGACACGAGCGTCAATGCTGTCGGCAACCGTTATATCAAGCAGTATGTTGACGTTTCCTGTGCCGACAAAGTCAGCAAAAGCACCACCGTCGCGGGATATCCTTTGACAGGCAACATCAGCGTGTCAAACCTGGCGGCGGCTGTACAGGGCGACCTTTACCGTACCAATGTCCGCCCGGGGCTTACCCCCGGTGCTCCCGGTCAGATGGGTATCGGCAGCAACGGAGAGATGTTCTTCTGTACCGCGACCAATGTTTGGGTTCGTCTGACGGATTACCTCTATGCAGAGTCAAAGATGGATCTGATCGACGAGGTGGACGCTGAGGATGTCGAGTATCTCGATGACGGCAGTATGTATCTGCAAAACGGCGGTGTTTTCATCCGATTTGACGGCGGTGATATCGAGCTGATGAAGACGGCTGACGCTTATTCAAAAGCCCAGATCGACGCGATGATCGGCAACGTCGAAGCCCTGTTGGCACAGGTCTGATAGGGGGCTGAAAGATGGAGAAAGAACAGTTTTTCAAATGGTTCAGGGCAGCTCTGCTCAGAGCGCTGAGAACCTTTGCGCAGACCGCCGCCGCTTCTATCGGCGTCTCGGCGATGCTCAGCGACGTCAGCTGGGCGCACGTGCTGTCCGCCTCGGCGCTCGCCGCGATCCTGTCGCTGCTGATGAGCGTCGGCGGTCTGCCGGAAGTAAAGGAAGGCGATTGAATGTCGGTTAACGCGGACCAAATTATCAGCATCGCCCGTGCGCAGATCGGCACGAAGGCGACCAACATCAAGAAGTGCAAGTATAACACCTGGTACTACGGCGCTGTGGTTTCGGGCAGCGGCTACGATTGGTGCGAGACCTTTGTCCAGTGGGTGTTCAACGAAGCCGGCGCGTCCTCTCTGCTGTATACCAAAACCGCCAACTGCGGTTATGCCGCCAAGGCGTTTCAGGATCGCGGCAGGCTGAAGCTCTCGGGCTTTCAGCGCGGCGACGTCGTGTTCTTCCACTGGACGAACGAGCGTTCCACGCTGGTGCCCGGCACCTACGTCAGCGATCATGTCGGCATCATCGAGAGCGTCAACGGCGACAACACCATCACAACCATCGAGGGCAACACCGGCTCTTCTTCCAACGGCGAGGTCAAGCGCTGTGTGCGCTCACTCTCGGTGGTGTCATGTGCGGGACGTCCCGCCTACAGCGGCTCGTCCGATCCCTCCGGCGATCTGCCGCAGGTGACCTACCGTGTTCGTTCGGGCGGCAGATGGCTGCCCGCCGTGACAGGACTCTCGGATTACGCCGGTATCACCGGCGAGCCGATCACCGACGTCGCGGTGAAGGTGAGTGAGGGCGCTGTCAAGTACCGCGTCCACGTCAAGGGCGGTTCATGGCTGCCGTATGTCACAGGCTGCGATATCACCGATGATAACAACGGTTATGCGGGTGACAAAAAGGTCATCGACGCGGTGGAGATCTATTACACCACCCCGTCATCCGTTGTCAAAGAGCACGGATACCTCAAAGCGAAGTACCGCGTCGCTCCCGTCGGCGGCTATTATTACGGCTGGCAGTATGACGACGAGACCTCCGCGGGCCAGGACGGCTACGCCGGAATGTTCGGCAAGCCTTTTGACTGGCTCCAGATCACCATATCGGACTGATACTTGACTTTTTTAAGGCACGTCATGCAAAACGCACGACGTGCCTTCCTGTATTTTGTTGATGATCCACAAAGAGAGATGACATTTTTGTAAAAAATGCTTGGACTATTTCGAAAAAACCTATTGACAAACCATTGAAATAAGTGGTATGATAAGCCTAACAATGAATCAGTATTTAAATGGAGATGATACCAATGAAAAAGTTTATTTCTGTTCTTGCAGTTTTTGTCATGATGCTTGCGTTCGCTATTTCCGCTAACGCAGAAGCCAGCCCCCAGGCTACCGAGCATCCGACCACTCCTGCGGCGACCACTCCCGGTAACGGCGGCACTACATCTCCGAAGACCGGCGATCCGATCGTATTTGTTGCAGGCTTAGGCGTTCTGGCACTCGGCTTAGGCGCTATGGCTGTCAAGAAGGTCAAAGAATAATCAACACTTATGATGGCGGCAACCGTTGCGGTTGCCGCTTTTCTTTTTATTTTTCGGCTGCGACAGGCGAAACGGCAAAGGAAACCGCAGGTTTATCGCTTTATCATGATACAGTGTTAGATTGTTACATTAGCTTTGTGACAGATCCTGATTTCTTTGTGCAATATGGGTATTGACTTTAATGTGCTAATACGATAAAATAAGTAGCGTTGCATGCCCTTGCCCGCGTGTGCGAAAAGCGTTCGGAGCGGGGGAGAGCGAGAAAAACAGAAAAGATTCACTTTGATGGAGGAAAATCATGAAAAGAATAATCGCATTGATGTTAGCGCTGCTGATGGTTGGCGCTGTGATGGCTGCCTGCGGTACCACCACTTCCAATACCACCGAAACCAAAGCTGCTGACAACAAGGATACCAAGACCGTAGACGCCGCTAAGGATCTCGCGAATGTCACTTCCAAAGGCAAGCTCGTTGTCGGTATCACCGACTTTGAGCCGATGGATTACCAGAAGGACGGCCAGTGGGTCGGTTTTGACGCCGATATGGCGAAGGCGTTTGCCAAGAGCCTCGGCGTAGAGGTGGAGTTTGTCGAGATCGACTGGGACAACAAGATCCTCGAGCTGGACGGCGGCACCATCGACTGCGTCTGGAACGGCATGACCCTGACCGACGAGGTCACTTCCGCTATGCTCTGCTCCGATCCTTACTGCAACAACGCTCAGGTCGTTGTTGTCAACAAGGATGTTGCCGACAAGTACACTACCGCTGACGCGTGCAAGGATCTGTCCTTCGCTGTTGAGAGCGGCTCCGCAGGTCAGGAACAGGCAGAGGCTCACAGCTTCAAGTTCACCGAGGTCAAGGATCAGGCTACCGCGCTGATGGAGGTTGCTTCCGGCACCTGCAACGCGGCGATTATCGACTCCCTGATGGCAGGCGCGATGATCGGCGAGGGCACCGGCTACGCTCAGCTGACCTATACCGCTTCTCTGAACTCCGAGGAGTACGGCGTAGGCTTCCGCAAGGGCTCCGACCTGACCGCGAAGTGCAACGAGTTCTTTGCTTCCGCTAAGGCTGACGGTACCATGGAGGAGATCGCCAAGACCTACGGCGTACAGGAAGCGCTGATTAAATAAGTGATAATCTGACCGATTTCAAAAGGCAGAGGGCTTAGCGGCTCTCTGTCTTTTGGTGGGTTTAGGGAAACTGAATAAGCGCAAAACGGATTTGGGTTTATTCAGTTTCCCGATACTTTTTGAGTATAGAGGTTCTTATATGAATGGATTTTTCGAACAATTCCCGATTGTTTTCCAGAGTCTGAACTCGGGATTTTTACAGACCTTAAAGCTGTTCGCGGTCACGCTCCTCGGCGCGCTGCCGCTGGGGCTGTTGATCTCTTTCGGCTCTATGAGCAAATTCAAGCCCCTGTCGGCGGTTGTCCGCGTGCTGGTGTGGATCATCCGAGGCACGCCGCTGATGCTCCAACTGCTGATTATCTTCTATTTTCCCGGGCTCGTATTCGGTAAACAGCTCTGGGGCGGCGGCGAGAGCGGACGATTTATCGCTTCCGCGGTGGCGTTCATCCTCAACTACGCCTGTTATTTCTCCGAGATCTACCGCGGCGGTATCCAGGGCGTTCCGCACGGACAGCAGGAAGCCGGTCAGGTGCTGGGACTTTCAAAAACTCAGATTTTCTTCAAGATCACCCTTTTGCAGATGATTAAGCGTATCGTGCCGCCCATGTCCAACGAGATCATCACCCTCGTCAAAGACACCTCGCTGGCGCGTATCATCGCCCTGCAGGAGGTTATCTGGGCGGGACAGGCGTTCATGAAGGGCAGCCAGGGCATTTCCGGCGCGATCTGGCCGCTGTTCTTCACCGGTGTATACTACCTCGCTTTCTCGGGTTTGCTGACGCTTCTGTTCGGTCGGATCGAGAAAAAGCTGAGCTACTTCAAGGCGTAAGGAGGCGGCATGATGGCGATATTGGAAGTCAAGAACATCTATAAGAGCTTTGGCCGCAACCACGTCCTGCGCGGCATTGATTTTGAGCTGGAAAAGGGCGAGGTGCTGTCGATCATCGGTTCCTCCGGCTCAGGCAAAACCACCCTGCTCCGCTGTCTGAACTCGCTGGAGTTTGCCGACGAGGGCAAGATCATCGTCAACGGCGAGCCGATCTTTGACGCGGCGGTCAACAAACGTCCCTCCGAAAAAGAGCTGCAGCAGAAGCGCCTGCATTTCGGTCTGGTATTCCAGAACTTCAACCTGTTTCCGCAGTACAGCGTACTGGAGAACGTCACCCTCGCGCCCAGGCTGCTCAAAAAAGACAGCAAGGAAGCGATTGAAAGCTACGCCCGCGAGCTGATCGAAAGCGTCGGGCTGATCGAAAAGGTCAATAACTATCCCTGCGAGCTGTCGGGCGGGCAGCAGCAGCGCGTCGCGATCGCGCGCGCGCTTGCGATGAAGCCGAACATTCTGTGCTTTGACGAGCCGACCTCCGCGCTTGATCCCGAGCTGACCGGCGAGGTGCTCAAGGTCATCCGCTCTCTGGCGGACAAGAAGATGACGATGATTATCGTTACCCACGAGATGACCTTTGCCCATGACGTATCCGACAAGATCCTGTTCATGGACGGCGGCGTGATCGCCGAGCGCGGCACGCCCGATATCCTCGATCATCCCAAGAGCGAGAGGCTGCAGGCGTTTTTGACGTCGTTTTGATGCATATTTTTCTGCATATATGCAGAAACGAAATCGGCTCAGTGATGAAAATGTCCATAAATGGAGACTGACAAAATATCTCCCTTGTGGATTGTTATGAAATTCGGATAAATATGCCGTTTCGACTTGCTTCTTGCGGATATTTATTGTATAGTATGAAAGGTAAATTTTATCAATATTTTTATTGAATCATGAAATGAGGTAAAGAAATGAAAAAGATTATTGCTATCGTATTGACCGTCGCTATGATCGCTTCCGTAGCGGTTCTCGCAGGCTGCGGCAACAGCAACTCGAGCACCGACGCCAACAAGGCTTCCGACAAGGCGAAGCTCACCATGGCTACCAACGCTTACTTCCCGCCCTACGAGTACTATGAAGGCGACAATATTGTCGGTATCGACGCTGAGGTTGCTAAGGCGATCGCCGACAAGCTCGGCATGGAGCTTGAGATCGTCGACATCGAGTTCGACTCCATCATCACCGGTGTTCAGACCGGCAAGTACGACATGGGTATGGCGGGCATGACCGTCACCGACGAGAGAAAAGAGTCCGTCGATTTCTCCGACAGCTACGCGACCGGTATCCAGAGCGTTATCGTCAAGAACGACAGCCCGATCACCTCTGTTGACGACATCCTCGCGAAGGACGCTGCCTACAAGATAGGCGTACAGCTCTCCACCACCGGCGACATCTATATCGGCGATGACTATGAGAAGGAAGGCAAGGACGCTTCCCTGATTACCAGATTCCAGACCGGTAACGACGCTGTCACCGCTCTCGTATCCGGCAAGGTTGACGCTGTCATCATCGACAACGAGCCCGCAAAGAGCTATGTAGCCGCTAACGAGGGCTTGAAGGTTCTCGACACCGAGTATGTTGTAGAGGACTACGCGATCTGCTTCGCGAAGAACAACACTGAGCTCAAGGACAAGGTTAACAGCGCCCTCAAGGAGCTCATCGCCGACGGCTCTGTCAAGAAGATCGTTGACAAGTACATCACCGCAAAATAATCATTGATTCACCCACAGCAGGGCGGAGCTGATCCGCCCTGTTTTCGTGTATATTGCTACTGATAGGAAAAAGTATGAAAAAGAAAAAAATCGTATCATTGATTTTGATCGCAGTCGTGATGCTGAGCGTTGCTATGTTCTTCTGCCTGTCCGCAGGCGCCGAGACCGCCGCTGCCGCTTCCGACGACGCCGCGGTGAGCGAGCCCTCGTGGTTTGATGATATCGCCGCCCAGTTCAAGCTGAACTTTATCGAAAAGGATCGCTGGAAATCGCTCTTAGGCGGTTTGGGCAACACGCTGAAAATCACGCTGTTCGCGGCTGTTCTCGGCGTTGCTATCGGTATCATCATCGCCGCGATCCGCACCACCTACGACAATAACAAGGAGAACATGAAGCACAGCAAAAGCATCGGCTACTATGTGCTCGGTTTCTTCAACGCAATCAGCAAAATATATCTGACCGTAATCCGCGGTACGCCTGTGGTTGTTCAGCTGTTGATTATCTACTTCATCATCTTCGCCAGCTCGACCAACGATATCCTGATCGCCACCCTCGCCTTCGGCATCAACTCCGGCGCCTATGTCGCCGAGATCCTGCGCGGCGGTATCATGTCGATCGACAAGGGTCAGTTTGAGGCGGGACGTTCGCTTGGTTTCAACTATGTGCAGACCATGTACTACATCGTCATCCCGCAGGTGCTGAAGAATGTTCTCCCCGCGCTGCTCAACGAGTTCATCGCGCTTCTTAAGGAAACCTCTGTCGCGGGTTACGTCGGCGTTGTCGACCTCACCCGTGCCGGTAACGCGATCCGCGGCGCGACCTTCTCCGCGTTTATGCCGCTGATCGCCGTCGCGCTGATCTATCTGGCGATCGTCCTGATCCTGACCAAGCTGGTCGGCATCATCGAAAGGAGGCTGCGTAAGAGTGAGCGATAATATACTCATCAAGGTTAATGACCTGAAGAAGCACTACCGTGAGGGTACCATCCACGCGCTTGACGGCGTCAATATGGAGATCAGCCGCGGCGAGGTCATCGTTATCATCGGACCCTCCGGTTCGGGAAAATCGACCTTCCTGCGTTCGCTGAATCTGCTGGAGCTGCCTACCTCGGGCGAGATCATCTTTGACGGCGAGGACATCAACGCGCCCCACGTCAACATCAACAAGCACCGCCAGAAGATGGGCATGGTGTTCCAGCACTTCAACCTTTTCCCGAACATGACCGTCCTGCGCAACATGACCCTCGGCCCGCAGAAGCTGCTGCATAAATCGAAGGAAGAAGCCGAGAAAAAGGCGCGAGAGCTGCTTGAGCGTGTCGGACTTTCGGACAGGGCGGACGCGTATCCGTCCCAGCTTTCGGGCGGACAAAAACAGCGTATCGCCATCGTGCGCGCGCTGTGCATGGAGCCCGACGTCATGCTCTTTGACGAGCCTACCTCCGCGCTCGACCCCGAGATGGTCGGCGAGGTACTGGACGTTATGAAGGAACTGGCGCACGAGGGAATGACGATGGTCGTCGTCACCCACGAGATGGGCTTTGCGCGTGAGGTCGGATCGCGCGTTGTCTTTATGGACGGCGGCAAAATCATCGAAGAGGGCACGCCTGCAGATATCTTTGACCATCCTCAGAGCGACCGACTGAAGAATTTCCTTGCGAAAGTTCTGTAAAAGAATTATAATAACAACCATGACCCGAGGAGCGATCCCCGGGTCATTTTTCTGCTCCCTATTTTTTCTTGATTTATCAATCGGTTTATGCTATAATGATAAACCAATTGAGAAAACAACCAAATTTGGAGTTTATAGAATGGAAGATATGAAAAAAGTTGCCGGTGAAAATATCACGAGACTGCGTACTTCGCTGAGCATGACCCAGGCACAGCTCGGAGAACAGCTCAACTACTCCGACAAGAGCGTTTCGAAGTGGGAGAGAGGCGAGTCGATCCCCGATGTGTTCGTCTTGAAACAGATCGCCGATCTCGCCGGTGTGACGGTTGATTACATCATCACTCCTCACGATCTCGACGAAGAGGTGAAGGTTGAGAAAAAGGTACACCGTTACAGCCGCCGTTTCATCACCCTGACGGTTCTTGCCGGTATCTGGGCGCTGGCGGTATTGATTTTCGTCATCCTCTGGCTTTGCGGCATTATCAACTGGCTTGTGTTCATCTACGCGATTCCCGTGTCTCTGATTACCCTCTTGGTGCTCAACTCGATCTGGGGTGACCGTTCGTGGAACCTGTACATCGTTTCGGGGCTGGTGTGGGGCATCATTTGTTCGATCTACCTGTCGTTTTTGCAGTACAACTGGTGGCAGCTGTTCCTGCTGGGTATCCCCGCCCAGATCATCATCATCTTCGCGTTCTCGATCCGCCGCAAGCCGAAAAAGCAGTAATAATCTAAGCTTCTACTGAGAGTAGAGTCGTTTTTGAACGTCTCTACTCCTTTCTTTTTGTCCGTAGAATGAGATCGGTATGATCGTAGACCCGAAAGGGGCGCGAATAGATTGCTATTTGACAATGAAGGAGTAAAATGGTAATTGCAGTAAATTTGGAGGAACCGCCGCGCGGGAGTGTTCTGCGGCGAAGACCCTACCGCAATTTTTTGAGGAGTGATTATCATGAGTTATATTATCAGCACCTGTACCACCGCCGATATGACCCCCGAGATGTTCAAGAAGCTCGACGTCCGCTATATCGGCTTCCATTTTGTGGTTAACGGAAAGTCCTACACCGACGATCTGTATACGCAGATGAGCGCCAAAGAGTTTTACGGTTATATCCGTGACGGCGCCGATACCTCGACCTCACAGGTATCGGTCGGCGAGTATGTCGATTATTTTCGCGAGCTGCTCTCTGAGGGCAAGGATATCCTGCACGCGTGCCTGTCCTCCGGTATCTCCAACACCGTCCAGAGCGCGCACGCGGCGGCAAATATGCTCAAGTCCGAGTTTCCCGACAGAAAGATCTATATCGTCGATTCTCTCTGTGCGTCATCCGGCGCCGGTTTGTATATGACTCTGCTGTCTCAAAAGCGCGCTGAGGGCATGGATATCGACGCGCTGTATCAGTGGGCGCTTGACAACCAGCAGCTGGTTCAGCACTGGTTCTGTTCCACCGACCTGACCTACTATATCAAGGGCGGCCGCGTTTCCAAGGTCAGCGGTATTCTGGGCGGTATTTTTGAGATTTGCCCGCTGCTGTGCGTCAGCCCCGAGGGCAAGCTCAAGGTTATTTCCAAGATTCGTACCAAGAAGAAGGTGCTGACCGCGCTGGTCGACAAGATGGAGCAGCACGCCGAAGGCGGCAGAAAGTACAACGGTCTGTGCTATATCTCCCACTCCGATTGTCTCGAGGACGCTCAGTATGTGCGCGACCTCGTATTAGAGCGTTTCAAGGGGGTCAAGGAGGTTCCGATCTTCGATATCGGCACGACCATCGGCTGTCATACCGGTACCGGTACAGTCGCGCTGTTCTTCACGAGCAGTGACGAAAGAGAGGATTCCCGGTGAACGCAGCCCGGGCGATTTCGGGCGACCTGAGAGAAGAAAGACGCAAGTACCGCACTCAGCTTCCCGACTATACACACGGTGAAGAGATCGCCAACATGATTACCCACATCATCGGCGCGGTGTTCGCGATCGCCGCGATACCGCTTCTGGTTGTCACGGCGGCACAGCACCGAAATCCGTGGGCGATTGTCTCCGGCGCGATCTACGGCGCGTCGCTGCTGATTATGTTTACGATGTCCAGCATCTATCACGGCCTGCCTGTCAGTACGGCAAAGCGCGTGATGCGCGTGATCGACCACTGTGACATCTACTTTCTGATCGCGGGTACTTATACGCCGATCCTGCTCGTCGGGATCCGACCGATCAACCCCGCGATGGGGTGGACGATCTTCGGCGTCGAATGGGCGCTGGCGGCTACGGCGGTCACGCTGAACGCGATCGACCTCAAACGCTTTGAAAAGGTTTCTATGGTCTGCTATATCGGCATGGGCTGGTGTGTGATCGCGGTTCTGCAGGTCACGATACAGGCGATGACCTTGAACGGCTTTTTGCTGCTCTTGTTCGGCGGTATCGCCTACACCATCGGCGCGGTGCTGTACGGCGTCGGCAAGAAGGTGCGCTACATGCACTCCGTGTTCCATGTGTTTGTGCTGATCGGCAGTGTTCTGCAATTCTTTGCGATCCTGAAATATGTGTTATAAACGATAGCCGGCGCGGCGTGACTGCGCCGGCTTTTTGTGATATTCAGGCGTTTTTTCTCATATACTTATCTTATACTAAGTATCATTATAACACTTTAACATTTATTGCGATAAATTCCGCATAGCGGTGTTGTCGTCCTTGACATACGCCAGTATGCCTGCGTCCTCCGCCTTGCTCTGCGAAATTTCTCGCTAACAAATTTGTTAAAGCGTTTAATGGATACTTAGTATTATCAAAAGAAGGATGTGGGAAAGATGATGATGAAGCTTGTCTCCTTTGTGCTGGCATTTTTACTGCTGGCGTGTACAATCACGGCGATCTCCGCCGCGATGTTTGAAGCGCCCTCACAGCCGCCGCTCAGCGAGGTGGAGGATACATCCGCACCGACAGAAGAAATGACAAAGCCCTCGCCGACGCAAAAAAGCCTGACGGTTGTGGAGGAACACCCCGAGGGGGGCAGCGGCTACACGCCGCGCGTGAACGCGCCCGATCCTGCCGATCCCCGTTATTATTCCGACGACAATATCTTTTATGCCGCCGACTACGGCATGCCCAACTGCACCTGCTACGCTTGGGGCAGAGCCTATGAGATCACGGGCAAAAAGCCGGAGCTGTCGCCCTATGACGCGTGTACATGGTATGACTATAACGCCGAGAACGCCGTCTACGATTACGGCGATACGCCTCAGGAGGGCGCGATCGCCTGCTTTGCTTATTCGGACGGCGGTTCGGGACACGTCGCGGTGGTCGAAGAGGTGACGGACGACACGCTTTTGCTGTCCAACTCTGCCTACAGCGGCGCCGAGTTCTACCTTGATACCGTACCGGCCGATGATCCGTCAGGCGGCAGAGAAGGCTGGATCTTCCAGGGCTATATCTATATTGATACATGAAAAAAGAGCTATCCTTTCGCGGGATAGCTCTTGCTGTTATCAGCGGTTGTTATTGGTAAATCAGGTCGCGCTGCATCAGCGTACAGTCGATCATCTCGATCTCTCCGTCATTGTTATAATCCGCAAACCGCTTTTGCTCGTCGCTGAGGTCGATCATCAACGCCTGATATCGCTGTGAGTAGGTGACGTCGATGATGGCAAAATCGCCGTCTCTGTCAACGTCGCCGACGATATCGTCGCTGTGGCAGACAGCCTTGATGACAAAGGTGCCGCCGATCTCATCGCTCATTTTGTTTTTGTAAAAATCCATGAGATCCATCGGGTTTGTTGTATAGCCGATCAGATAGCTTTGCCCGCGCTGAGAGTCGGGCTTGAAAAGATAACTGCTGTTTGCGCGAAGCCATTCATCCACGCCGATCGAGATACCGCCGCCGGAGGATTTTTTCTCGATCTGCACGCCGATCGCGCCTTTTTCCTTCGGCGCGTCAAAGCCGTATACCTTCGCGCTGACGTAGCCCTCATGGTCGATCGTACCCTGCGCGAGGAGCATCCACCGGTCGGTGTCTGTCACGGGAACGCCGCTGCCGCTCAGGGGAATGTAGTAAACCGTGTAAGCTGAGCCTTGTGCGGTGGATTCAAAGACAACCTTGTCGATGTTGTGATACCCGTCAGAGAAGTCCAGCACATTGACATAGGTCATTTTATTCTGATTCGGACGCAGCTTCCCGACGTAGTCAAACTGATAGGTCGCGCCGTAGATCTCATTTTGCTGAATCTTTGTGATCGCCGTCATATCCGTGCAGCCTGAGATAGAGTAGCTCGGGCCGAAGCGTGAGTCAAAAAGATAGATATCCTCATAGGAGATCCAGAAGTAGCCGTTTTCGCCGGAGCCGGTGCCCCAGCTGTTTTTGCACAGCCATGCGCCGTTTGCCGCCGGGCGGTGACCGCTGTTAAAATTTTCCCGGCTGTAGCTGTCGTCCCATCCGACTATCTCGACGGCATGGCCGTTCAGCTGTGCGGTGGCAATCCCCTCCTGATCGCAGTAGTAGGCAACGGTGCCGGAGGAAGCGTACGTTCCCGAGTAATGAAAGTTGCCGACAGCCGCGCCGTAGGTATAGATCGCGGTCTTGACGGTATCACGGTCGCTTGTGTCGAGATAGACGACCGAGTCGACGCTTTTGTAGGGATAGAGGCTGTCTTTTTGCGCCTGATAGTCGCTGAAATCCTTGTTCTGGTCAAACACGCTGTCGGTGTTGACGCCGTAGGACGTCATGTAGCCCAGCGCGATGTACGGATATCCCGCCGCGCTGTAGGTGCGCTGCCATCCGGTTCCCTGATCGGTGGTACACCCCCAGTAGTTCATGTGCATCGGCGACAGGTGACGTGAGGACAAGCCGTCCTTGAGCAGCCGTGTTTCCATCGCGGCGGTAGAGCTGTATGCCCAGCAGGTGTTGAAGCGCTGGTTGCGCACGGGGGTTGTCAGGTTGAGCGCGGCAGAGCTGTAGGATGACGGCAGAGCGCCTGTCGGCTCCAGAGTACCGCCGACCTCCTCGTAGTCGGCGGCGACAATCGCCGCCTCGGTATACGCGCCCGACGGGATGCTGTCGATCTCTGCCGCCGAAGCGGTCGCGCACAGCGAGAGCATCATGGCGCTTAAAGTGAAAAAGGCGATAGCCTTACGCATTTTTATACCTCCCGAGTATAGGGTTCTCATCATCATTATACACAATAATATTAACATATCTTTACCTGAATGTAAACAATATCTTTGCGCATAATATTGGTAGAATCTGTATCTTGAGGTGGTTATTACGGAACGCAGGACAGACCTTGCGGTCGAGGAGCGGGAGCTGCTCGGAGAGGATATCAGGGGCGTGGATTACTGCGCCGAGAGGATCGGAGGACTGCCGGTTGAACGGCTGCATATTCGTACACAGCGCGCGTCCCAATTGCTCAAAAAACCTGTCGGCAATTATGTGACCGTACAGCTTCCGCCGCTGACGGACAGCATCCGCGATACCGACGCCCGCGTGAAAGCCTTGTCCGAAGAGATCGGACGGCTGCTCCCCGTGAACGGTCTGGTGCTGGTAGCGGGACTGGGCAACATCGAGATCACGCCCGACGCTTTGGGACCGAAAACCGCGTCCAAGGTACTCGCGACGCGTCATATTCCCGGCGAGATCGCCCGCTCTACGGGACTTGACCGTCTTCGCGCGGTCGCGGTGATGCACACCGGCGTGACCGGACAGACCGGCATCGAAACGGGCGAACTGCTCAGAGGCGTTGTCAAAAATATCCGTCCTTCGGCGATGATCGCGGTAGACGCGCTGGCGTCCCGACGGCTTGAGCGCCTCGGCTGTACCGTCCAGATCTCCGATACCGGCATATCGCCCGGCGCCGGGGTAGGGAACAGGCGCGCGCGGATCGACCGCGATACGATGGGCATACCCGTGATCGCCATCGGTGTTCCGACGGTGGTTGACGCGCTGACTCTGGCGTTTGACCTCTTGGATATCGACGACGAAAAGCAGGGGCTTGAGCTGTCAAAGACCGTGTCTCCCCAGGGTAGGGGCATGGTCGTTACCCCTAAAGAGATCGACCTGCTGACCGACCGTGCCGCACGCTTGATCTCTCTTTCGGTCAACATGGCGCTTCAGAACGATATTGACACAGAGGATCTTCTGAACCTATTGTAACGCATATTTTTCACGATCTTTGCATAGATATAGAACAAAAAGTGCAAGGTGAGAGAATGAAGAAACAATACTGGAAGCTGACGGCGGGTTTGACCGCCCTGATCTTGATTTTTACCGTATGCCTGAGCGCGGTGATCTACCGCGCCGGCGCGTGTCTGCCGCTGATGGACGACGCGGCGATGCTTTCGGGAAAGCTGAGCTTTTTCAACGGCTCCGTGAACAGCAGCGCGACGGAGCCGACCGACGAAAAGCCGACCGAACCGTCCGAAAAGCGGCCGCTTGCCGAAACCCCGACGTCTCCTGCCGAAACTGCCGAAAAGCCGCAGGATACCTCCCACAGCGGCAACATGCTGCCCGTCAAAGAGATACAGGTCAACAACGGCAACATGAGCTATGACAACATCACCATCCGCAACACCACCGCCTATGATCTCGACGTCGAATCCCTGCTCAGCTCCGCCCTGCCGTTTACCCTTGAGGACAATCACTCGGTGCAGGTTTTGATCTACCATACCCATACCTGTGAGCGGTATCTCACCGAGGACAACGGACTTTACGACGAGGACTATTACCCGCGTTCGACCGACGGCGATCTCGGCGTTGCAGCGGTAGGGGAGAAGCTGGCCGAAACGCTCAAGGCGCGCGGGATCGGCGCGGTACATGATACCACCCTGCACGACTATCCGTCCTATGAAGGCTCCTATGCGCGCTCATGGGATACCATCTGCGCTTATCGTGAGAAGTACCCCGATATCAAGGTGACGATCGACCTGCACCGCGACGCGATGACCAACGACGAGGGCGTCAAGTATAAGCCGACCTTTGAGTATGAGGGCAAAAAAGCGTCCCAGATCATGATTATGGCGGGTTACGATACCGAGGGCGGCTTTGACTTCTGGGACGAGAACCTGATCTTTGCCATGCAGCTTCATAAGCGGTGTGAGGATCTTTACCCCGGCATGACCCGACCGCTGAACTTCGGAGAGTATACCTACAACATGAATTTCAACAACGGCTCTTTGCTGATCGAAGTAGGTACCGACGCGAACACCGTAGAAGAATCCTGCCGCAGCGGCGAGTATCTCGGCGAGGCTCTGGCAGATTTGTTAAAGCCTTGACAAGCGTTTTATTCATTGTCAAAAGAAAAGTCAACACGACATCCCCGCAGATTAGTCATAATGTCGAATTAACGCCCCCGGTCTTGCAAAAAGACCGGGGGTTTGCTATAATATTTTCCGTTAGAATAGGTGTAACCTTTCTTACGGTAAAGAGGTTGTTATGAAGCACAATAGATTCAAGAAATACAGCGTATCCCTACTGCTGATACTGATCTTTTTGTTCTCTTTCGGTGTGCTGACCGTGTTCGCTGAGCCGGCTGAGGTTCAGCCGCAGGAGCAGGGGCAACAACAGGATGTTCCTCAGGAAACACCTCAGGAAACGCCTCAGGTAACGCCGCAGAAAACTCCTCAGCAGACGCCGCAGGAGAATCCCGCTCCCGAGCCGCAGGCACAGCCTGAACAGCAAGCTCCCGAGACTCCTCAGGAACAGCCTCAGGATCAGTGGTATGACTATATCTACAGCTATAACGAGGACGCCGAGTCAAGCTACGAAGCTCCCGCGCATCTGAACGACCTGCCCCAGGCGTCTTCCGAACAGGTCGTTGAGGCGACCGCCGTTCCGATGCCGACGGTAGCGGTCTCCGACGCGTCGCTCTTTTCGGGTATCGTCACATGGCTGTGCGTTGCTCTGGGTATCGCGGTCGTTGTCGGCGTGCTGGTATCCAAGCGTACACGCCGCCGCGGTGCATGATATGCGGATAGGAGATGTAACGCTGAGCGGTTATGCCGCTCTCGCGCCCATGGCAGGCGTTGCCGACAGAGCCTTTCGTGAGCTGTGCATGGAGTTCGGCGCGGGCTACTGCGTCAGCGAGATGGTCAGCTCCAAGGGGATCGCCTACAACTCGAAGAAAAGCGCCGAGCTGATGGTGATCTCCGACAATGAGCGTCCCTGCGCGGTTCAGATTTTCGGCACCGAGCCCGACACCATGGCGGACGCGGCAAAGTTCGCTTTGCGGTACAAGCCCGAGGTCATCGACATCAACATGGGCTGTCCCGCTCCCAAGATCGCCGGCAGCGGTTCCGGCGCGGCGCTGATGCGCGATCCCGACCTTTGCGGCAGGATTGTACATGCCGTCAGTCAGGCGGTCGATATCCCCGTGACCGTCAAGATCCGTTCCGGCTTTGACGAAGATCACATCAACGCTGTCGAGGTCGCGAAAATTGTCGAGAAAAACGGCGCTCTGGCGGTAACCGTCCACGGCAGAACGCGCAAGCAGTTTTACGCCCCGCCTGTCAACTATGATATTATCCGCGACGTCAAAAAAGCGCTGACCATCCCCGTGATCGGCAACGGCGACGTCAATAGCGCGAAGTCCGCCGAGCATATGCTCAGCTATACCGGCTGCGATTACATTATGGTCGGCCGCGGCGCGCTGGGCAATCCGTGGGTGTTTGGGGAGATCAACGAATATTTCGATAAAGGAATTATCGTCGACCCGCCGACGCTGGATGAAAAATGCACCGTTCTCCTGCGCCATATCGAAAAGGCGGTCGCGTATAAAGGCGAGTATGTCGGCATGCATGAGGCGCGCAAGCACACCGCCTACTATTTAAAAGGCTTCAAAAACGCCGCAAAGCTCCGCAATCTCGCGTTTTCGATGAAGACGCTCGACGATCTCAGGGAGCTGATTGATGAGATCAAAACCTGCAATTAATCTTAATTGCGTTGATATATAAGCAAAGTTCCTAACTGATATAATTTGGAGGTATATGATGTACAAGGACTTAATGGATTCTATCGGCTTTGTCAAGAGCTATGATGAGGAAATCGGCGACGCGATGGCGCTGGAGCTCAAGCGTCAGCAGCAGAACCTTGAGCTGATCGCCAGCGAGAATATCGTTTCTCCCGCTGTGATGGCGGCGATGGGCAGCGTTCTCACCAACAAGTATGCCGAGGGCTATCCCTCAAAGCGCTACTACGGCGGCTGCTACGCGGTCGACAAGGCTGAGGAGATCGCGCGCAAGCGCGCCTGCGAGCTGTTCGGCGCCGATCACGCGAACGTCCAGCCCCACTCCGGTTCCCAGGCGAACCAGACCGTCTACTTTGCGATGCTCGAACCCGGCGATACCGTCATGGGCATGAGCCTTAGTGAGGGCGGTCACCTGACCCACGGTTCACCCGTCAATCTGTCCGGTAAGTATTTCAACTTTGTCAGCTACGGCGTTGATCCCAAGACCCACCGCATCGACTATGATAAGGTGCTGGAGATCGCCAGGGACTGCAAGCCGAAGATGATTGTCTGCGGCGCGTCCGCCTATCCCCGCGCGATCGACTTCAAGCGCTTTCGCGAAATCTGCGACGAGGTCGGCGCGTACCTGATGGTCGATATGGCGCACATCGCGGGCTTGGTAGCCGGCGGTCAGCATGAAAACCCCGTGCCCTACGCTGATTTTGTTACCACCACCACCCACAAAACTCTCCGCGGACCCCGCGGCGGTATGATCCTGTGCAAGGAAGAGTACGCCAAGGCGATCGACAAGGCACTGTTCCCCGGTATGCAGGGCGGTCCTCTGATGCACATCATCGCCTCCAAGGCTGTCTGCTTCAAAGAGGCGATGCAGCCCGAGTTCAAGGTGTATGCCGAGCAGGTTGTCAAGAACTGCAAGGCGCTCGCCGAAGGGCTCTTAAAGCGCGGTCACAAGCTTGTTTCCGGCGGTACGGACAACCATGTCATGCTCATGGATCTGCGTGAGGACGGCGTGACCGGCAAGGATCTCGAGCACAACCTCGACGAGGTGCACATCACCGTCAACAAGAACACCATCCCCGGCGAGCCGCTCTCTCCGTTTGTCACCTCCGGTATCCGTATCGGTACCGCCGCTGTGACAACCCGCGGACTGAAAGAGGAAGATATGGACGTCATCGCCGAGTGCATCTCTCTGGTCATCAAGGACTTTGAGGGTAATAAAGAAGCCGTCAACGCCAAGGTAGCGGCTTTGTGCGAAAAGTATCCGCTGTATATGTAACACATCAATCATGTCATTCCGAGGAGCGCAGCGACGTGGGGACCCCCTTGTCATACATGCTGTGCTCCTCTTTGGCAAACCGGCCGCAAATCTTTGCGGTATCGCCACAGCACCTGCGGAGCTTCACCATGACATGATAGGAGGAAAACCATGAACATACCTCTTGCCGATCGCCTGCGTCCCGAATCCCTCGACGATATCGTCGGACAAAAGGAGCTGTTGGCTCCCGGCAGACCGCTTCGAAAGATCATCGAGAGCGGCACGATTCCCAACCTGATATTTTACGGCCCGTCGGGCGTCGGCAAAACGACCCTCGCGTCCTACATCGCGCGGATCACCAACCGTTCGTTCAAGAAGCTCAACGGCACCACCGCCTCCACCGCCGATATCAAGGAGATCGTATCATCCCTGAACACCTTTGAGGGCTTAAACGGCGTTTTGCTCTATCTCGACGAGATCCAGTATCTCAACAAGAAGCAGCAGCAAACCCTGCTCGAGTTTATCGAGAACGGCTCCATCACCCTGATCGCCTCGACGACCGAAAATCCTTATTTTTACATCTACAACGCGATCCTCTCGCGCTCGACGGTGTTCGAGTTCCGACCCGTAGAACCGCAGGAGGTGCTCAAAGCCGTCAACCGCGCGATCCGCGTTCTGTCTGAGGAAAAGGGTAAGGAGATTGTCTTTACCGAAGAAGCGAAAGCGCATATCTGCTCCGCTTGCGGCGGCGATGTGAGAAAATCTCTCAACGCCGTTGAGCTTTGCGTGCTGGCGGGCGACGGGGAAGAGGTCGTCACCGTTGACGAAGAACTGGCGCAGTCGCTGACTCAGCGCTCCGGCGCGCGCTACGACCGCGACGGCGACGCCCACTACGACGTGATCTCCGCGTATCAGAAGAGCATGCGCGGCTCAGACGTCGACGCGGCGCTGTTCTATCTCGCGCGGTTGGTCGAAGCCGATGACCTGATTTCCGCGTGTCGGCGTCTTGTCGTCTGCGCGTGTGAGGACGTCGGGCTTGCCTATCCTCAGATCATCCCGATCGTGAAAGCCTGTGTCGATATCGCGATGCAGGTCGGCTTTCCCGAGGCGCGTATTCCGCTTGCCGACGCTGTCATCATGGTATGTCTCGCGCCAAAGTCCAATTCCGGCGAGAGCGCGATCTCCGCGGCGCAGGAAGATGTACGAAAAGGGCTCGGCCAGATAGTGCCGCGGCAGCTGCAAAACGTCCATGCCGACGGCGCGGAACGCGACGTAAAGGGTCAGCACTACATCTATCCCCACAATTACCCGAACCACTGGGTCTACCAGCAGTACCTGCCCGATGACATCAAGGATCACACCTATTATCGGTTCGGCGAGAACAAGACCGAACAGGCATATCAAGCGTACTGGGAAAAGCTCAAAGGCGGTATGTAGAAAAAGCACATAAGTTTTTATAGAGATTTGTGCAAATAAAACAGAAAACTTTGCCGTGACGAAACATCAACTTCGTTACGGCTCTTTTTTTGCGTGATTCTATGGTGCAAAACAAACAAAAAAACCTAAAAAAATTGTACAATCAAAATGTATTCATGTTTCGTAATTAGAAAATTATTTTTCGCATATTTATGTATAATAACAATAACTAGGATTTAGGAACTAGTTAATAATTAACGTGAAAAGGAGGGAACTATCATGAGAGCATCAGGTAAGCTGACAAGACGCGCTGTCGCTTTGACACTGTGTCTTGCACTGCTCGTATCTATGATGGCGCTGACTTTGGCCGTTAACGCGGCCGAGACCGACGTCGCATCTGCGGGCGCAGATACCTACTATCTGTGGGGTGAGAACAGCAATTCTCCCAACTTCAGCGGCACGACCCCGACAGGCACCTTTACTTATGATAGCTCAAAAGGCTACTACTACTATGATCTGACCGGATCAAGCGGCGACTACTGCTTCGTGGTTTCTAAGATTTCCGATTCTGCCAATTCCGCAGTCAAAACGCCCGCTGTCCAGAAGATCGCCAGCGCAGGCTCCTATTACTTGTCTGCCGGCAACTACCATGGCTTCAACTGCATCCATCTGTGGAATCCGAGCGGTGACGCCATCCGCATCAGCTTCACTTCCGAGACAGCCGGTCTGACCGCTGTCAAGGCAGGCTCCGAGGCTGCTACCACCGCTCCCACCAGCGCACCCGCCACCCAGGAGCCCACTTCCGGCGGCGGTACAACAACCCCCACCACTGCTCCTACACCTACTCCTACCCAGGGCGGTTCTACCACCGGCAAGTCTTATGTCTATTGCGAGAACGAAGCCGGCTGGTCGTCTGTTACCGCTTATATGTGGAACAGCTCGTCCGATTCAAACAAATCTTGGCCCGGCGCCGCGATGACCAACATCGGCGGCAACATCTGGCGCTATGAGCTGCCTAAGACCTATGCCAACATCATCTTCAGCAACAACGGTCAGTCCCAGACTACCGACCTTACCTTCCCCAGTGCAGGCTACGTTTATAACAACAGCACCAAGGAGTGGGATATCTACGATACCTCGCCCCTGCAGGTAAGCTCCTTCACTACCGATATGGCGTCTCCCCAGTATAACGGCGTGGGCATTACCCTCTCCGCTTCGGCTGAGGGACAGGGAACCGTCTACTACAAGTTCTCTTACACCCTCGGTTCCTCCACCGTGACCCTGTCTGATTACAGCACGGCGAACCAAGTACAGTGGATTCCGAACGCGGCAGGTACCTATACCCTGAACTATGAGTTCCGCGACGCCGCCGGCAACACCAACAAGCGTACCAAGAGCTTCACCATCGAAGACGGTCTCTCCTCTGTCGCTCCCTACATCAAGACGGTATCTCCCTCTTCCGGCGAGATCCAGAACGGCAAGGCGGTCAGCGTCAAGGTTAACGCGGGCGGCGGTATCACCGGTACCAACCTGCTCTTCTACAAGTTTACCGTCAAAAACGCGTCCGGCTCGATCGTGAACGTTCCTTACTATACCTTAAAGAACACCTACAGCTTTACGCCCACCTCTACCGGCGCGTACAGCCTGACAGTCGATGTTCAGGGTTCTGACAACAAGACTGTTGAGCGTACCTACAACTTCACCAGCGTAGGTACAATCACCCCGACCACCGCTCCCGAGACCCAGGCGCCGCCGCAGCCCACACAGGCTCCGACTCAGAAGCCGACCCAGGCGCCTACACAGGCTCCGACTCAGAAGCCTACTCAGGCTCCGACTCAGGCTCCGACCCAGAAACCGACCGAGTCGTCTGGGACCCCTGTTCTGTACGGCGACGCTGACGACGACGGCGAGGTTACCATCATCGACGCAACGATGATCCAGCGCTATGAAGCTGACATCCCGATGAGCAAGCCGATCAACGAGCGCAACGCCGATGTTGACGGCAACGGCGAGGTCAATATCATCGACGCGACCCTGATCCAGAGATACAACACGGGAATCATCGACAAGTTCCCGGTAGAAAAGTAAGGAGGTAACAGAACATGAAAAAAATGTCTCGTATTCTGGCGCTTTTGATGTGCCTTGCGATGATCTTCTCTGTTGCCATCATCTCCGCACAGGCTGCCGATGAAGATATCGCCGATGTTGCTGCCGATACCGAGGTCGCCGAGACCGGCGCGGACAGCATCATCATCCATGTGGAAAGCACCGACAAGGTTCCCTACATCTACTACTGGAACGCACTGCCCACCAACAAAGAGACAACCTATCCCGGTGTTGCGATGCAGCGCGATATGACCCAGACCGGTTCTACTTGGTACACCTATACTTTCAGTAACACTTCTAAGATCAACTTCCTGCTGACCGACGGCACCTCCACCTCCAAGGACGGCCAGATCTCGAACGAGCTGACCCGTACCGCGGGCGAGTGGTGGTACAGAAACGGCCGTTTCAGCAAGAAGAATCCGTATGAAGCAGATGACTACACCTGCGTTGATATGCGCCAGGACACCATCTACTTCGTCATCACCACCCGTTTCTATGACGGCGATACCGGCAACAACGTTCACTGCTGGGATGATAAGCAGGCGAACAACCCCGATTCCGACCCCGCGTGGCGCGGCGACTTCAAAGGTCTTGCCGACAAGCTCGACTACATCAAGGCGCTGGGCTTCTCCGCGGTATGGATTACTCCGGTCGTCGAGAACGCCTCCGGTTATGACTACCACGGCTACCATGCCCTCGACTTTTCTAAGGTCGACCCCCGCTACGAGAGCTCTGACTTCACCTATGAGGATCTGATCGCCGCGGCGCATGAAAAAGGCATGAAGATCGTACAGGACGTTGTATGGAATCACACCTCCAACTTCGGTGAGTCCCACATGGCGCCTCTGTTCACCAAGGACTATGACGCTGACCTCGCCAACATCGAGGAGTGCATGGTTCCCACCAAGGCCCTGCTCGATTACAACAACGTCAAGACCGCGCAGGAGTATTACAATCTGAAGCCCCAGCAGCAGTATGACTCCCGTCTGCAGCTGATGAAGCAGACCCAGGGCTTCACCGATATGGTATCTTATGACAAGGTATCTAACCCCAACAACTACTACCACAACGGTTATTTTGCCAGCCTCAACTGGGATGACTGGACCTGTAAGTTCTGTCAGATCGCGGGCGACTGCGTCGACCTGAACACCGAGAACAAGGCGGTAGCGGATTACACCGTAGACGCCTATGCCCAGTACCTCGATATGGGCGTCGACGGCTTCCGTGTCGATACCGTCCGCCATATCCCCAGACTCTCTCTGAACAAGTGGTACAACGACCGGATCAACGCCGCTGCGAAGGCTTCCGGCAACAACAACTTCTACATGTTCGGTGAGGTTTGCTGCCGTTTCAGCCAGACTTGGTACCGCGGCAACGCCGCGGAGTCCGTCCAGTTCTATACATGGGATGATTCCGCCGCTGACCTCGCGAAGCTGTCCGAGTCTACCGATGCTGCTACCATCAAGAACAACATTCAGAACACCATCACCTACAGCGAGAATCATGTCAGCACCTCCGGTCAGCCGACTTCTCAGAACGCGTTCCTCAACGGCATCAGCTACCATACTCCCGACTATTCCAAGAACTCCGGCATGGGCGTCATCGACTTTACCATGCACTGGCAGTTTGACTCCGCTTCCGGCGCATACGGCGCGGCTCTCGGTCAGGATCAGTACAACAACGACGCTACCTGGAACGTCACCTATGTTGAGTCTCACGACTATTCTCCCGACCAGAACCAGACCCAGCGCTTTACCGGCGGTACCCAGACTTGGGCTGAGAACCTCAACCTGATGTTCACCTTCCGCGGTATTCCGTGTCTGTACTACGGCGGCGAGGTCGAGTTCCAGAAGGGCTGCCGTATTGACGAAGGTCCCAACATCTCTCTTGCAAACTCCGGCCGTGCGTACTTCGGCGATTATCTGGAAGGCTCTGTCAATACCACCGACTTCTCCCAGTACAGCGGCGCTACCGGCACGATGGCGACTACGCTGAACAGCACGCTTGCAAAGCACCTGCAGAAGCTCAACGCGATCCGTCGCGCTGTACCCGCTCTGCAGATGGGTCAGTACACCACTAACAGCAACTATGTCAGCGGTAACATGGCTTATGTCAGACGTTACACCGGCAAGTACACCACTACCGACGGCGCTACCAAGAATGTTGATTCTCTGGCTTGCGTAGCGGTCACCGACGGCGCAACCTTCAAGAACATCCCGAACGGCAAGTATGTCGACGCTGTTTCCGGCGATGTGAAGTATGTTTCCGGCGGCACCCTGTCCGTTCCTTCTACCGGCAAGGGCAACATGCGTGTCTACGTATGCTGCGCTGACGGCTTCACCGGCATTTCCGGCGCTGTAGGCCCCGGCAGCCAGACTTACCTCAAGTAATGGTATGTTGAACCGTTGCGGGCATGGCTTATGCCCGACGCGACAATCGCCATAGCATAACTGCATTTAGCTCCCTTCACTCGTTGAAGGGAGCTTTTTTGAGGTTTGAGTGAGTGTATATATCCGAATCTGCCGAAGATTTCGAAAAAGCGGAAGATTATTTCGGAAAAAGCCACACTCGTTCTTTACTTTAAGCTTTGCTTGTGCTATAATACTACAGAATAGGGTAATTATCCCTGAACAGCATTTGAAAGGAATATGAACATGAAAGCAAATATCTATCGCTCCGTGTCCTGCGGAGATTTAAGGGAAGAGCATATAGGCGAGGAGGTACGGCTTGCCGGCTGGGTCGAGAATATCCGCGACCACGGCGGCGTCATGTTCCTCGATATCCGTGACCAGTACGGTGTGACCCAGGTCGTTGTCCATGATGACAGTCTGCTCGAGGGCGTCAACCGCGAGTGCTCCGTCACTATCTCCGGCAAGGTCATCAAGCGTGACGAGGAGACCGTCAACAATAAGATCGCGACCGGTACCGTTGAGGTAGCCGCCGAGACCCTGACTATCCTGGGCAAGTGCAAGAACAACCTGCCTTTTGAGGTTGTCTCCTCCACCGCGTCCAACGAGGACGTGCGCCTGCGTTACCGCTTTCTCGACCTGCGCAACCCGAAGGTACACAACCGTATTCTGCTGCGCTCCGAGGTCATCACCTTCCTGCGCAACAAGATGAGCGAGATGGGCTTCATGGAGATCGCCACCCCGATCCTCGGCGTATCCTCTCCCGAGGGCGCGCGCGACTATCTGATCCCCTCGCGCAAGCATAAGGGCAAATTTTACGCTCTGCCTCAGGCGCCGCAGATTTTCAAGCAGCTGCTGATGGTATCGGGCTTCGATAAGTATTTCCAGATCGCACCCTGCTTCCGTGACGAGGACGCGCGTGCCGACCGCTCGCCCGGCGAGTTCTATCAGCTCGACTTTGAGATGGCGTTTGCGACCCAGGAGGATATCTTCGACGTTGCTGAGGAAGTCCTCTATTCCACCTTTAAGAAATTTTCTGATAAAGAAATATCCAAACCGCCTTTCCGCCGCATTTCCTTTGCGGAAAGTATGCTGAAATACGGTACCGATAAACCCGACCTGCGCAATCCTCTCGAGATCATCGAGATTTCCGATATGTTCGAGGAAACCGACTTCAAGCCCTTCCTCAAAAAGTGCGTTCGATCCATCAACGTACCGGGCGCCGCGTCCTGCTCCAAGAGCTGGTTCAAGAAGATGGAAGAGTTCGCCCTCTCCATCGGTATGAAGGGTCTGGGCTACGTCAAGGTCACCGAGGATATGAAATTTGACGGCCCGATCGACAAGTTCTTAAAGTCCGGCGACAGGGAAGAACTGATAAGCCGCAACGGCTCCAAGGCAGGCGACGTCATCTACTTCATCGCCGACACCGCCGCCGACGCGCCTAAGCTCGCGGGTCAGATTCGTACCGAGGTCGCGACCCGTCTTGACCTGATCGACAAGACCCGTTTCGAATTTTGCTTCATCGTCGATTTCCCGATGTTTGAGCAGGATGAAGAGAACGGTCAGATCATTTTTACCCACAACCCCTTCTCTATGCCGCAGGGCGGTATGCAGGCGCTGTTGGAAAAGGACCCCTGCGACATTCTCGCGTACCAGTACGACATCGTTTGCAACGGCGTCGAGCTCAGCTCCGGCGCTGTCCGTAACCACGACCTCGATATCATGGTCAAGGCGTTCTCCATCGCGGGCTATACCGAGGATGACCTCAAGAGCAAGTTCCGTTCCCTCTATACCGCGTTCCAGTACGGCGCACCGCCTCACGCGGGCATGGCGCCCGGCGTCGACCGCATGCTGATGCTTCTGACCGAAGAAGAAAATATCCGCGAGGTCATCGCCTTCCCGATGAACTCTAACGCCCAGGACGTTCTGCTCGGCGCACCGGGCGAGGTCAGCGAACAGCAGTTAAGAGAAGTGCATATCAAGCTCAGATAAAACCGAAAGGACGAAAACTATGATTACCAGAGAAGATATCGAGAATATCGCCCTGTTGTCAAAGCTCTTTGTCGACGAAAAGGATATCGACGGTCTGACCGAAGAAATGCAGAAGATCGTCGCTTTTGCCGACACCATCAACAGCGTCGACGTCAAGACAGGCGAGTTTGACAATATCAATAATCTGTCCAACGCCTTCCGCAAGGATGAGGTCAAAGAATCCTTACCCGTCGAGGAGATCCTGAAAAACGCCCCCGAACAGGCGGAGGATCACTTCCTCGTCAGAAAGAGAGCGTAACATGGGACAGATCAAAAGAATCCATGACATGCTGGTCAATAAGGAGATCTCCTGCGTTGACCTGACCAAAAAATATTTAGAAGCGATTGAAAATTCTAATAAAGAATTAAACGCATATATTACCGTGACCCCCGAGGTTGCTTTGGAACAGGCGAAAAAGGTCGATGAAAAGCTCGCGAACGGCGAAGAGATCGGACTACTCGAGGGCGTCCCGATGACCCTCAAGGACAACATCTCCACCAAGGGTATCGCCACCACCTGCGCGTCCAAGATCCTCACCGGCTACAAGCCCATCTACGACGCGACCGTCTACGAGCTGCTTCAAAAAGAGGGCGTTGTCATGCTGGGCAAGGCCAACATGGATGAGTTCGCGATGGGCTCCTCCTGCGAGACCTCCTACTACGGCGGCGCGAAGAATCCCCACAGCCTCGATCATGTTTCCGGCGGTTCATCCGGCGGCGTCGCGTCGGCTGTCGGCGGCAACCTCGCCGTTTACGGCCTCGGTTCCGACACCGGCGGCTCCATCCGTCAGCCCGCGTCTTTCTGTGGTATCGTCGGATTAAAGCCCACCTACGGCGCGGTATCGCGTTACGGCTTGATCGCCTATGCTTCTTCCTTCGACCAGATCGGGCCGATTACTCACGACGTAGAGGACGCGGCGATCGTTTTTGACGCGATTGCGAAGTACGACGACCGCGACTCCACCTCCCAGGGCAGCGAGCCGACGCTCCCGACTTTGAAGGAGGATATCAAGGGCAAAAGGATCGGTATTGCGCGTGAGTACCTCGACGGCGTCCGCGAGGACGTCAAGCAGGCGGTGCTGGACGCCGCGAAAGCCTACGAGGAAATGGGCGCCGAGATCGTTTATTTTGATCTCCCCGAGCTGAAATTCGCTTTGCCCTGCTACTATATCCTCGCGATGGCAGAGGCTTCTTCGAACCTCGGCCGCTATGACGGCATTCGTTACGGCTACAAAGCCGAGCATTATAACGGCACTCACGACATGATCTGCCGCACCCGATCTGAGGGCTTCGGCAAAGAGGTTCAGCGCCGTATCCTGATGGGAACCTATGTTCTGTCCGCGGGTTACTATGACGCGTATTACAAGAAGGCGGTTAACCTGCGCGGCGCGATCGTCGAGGCGTTTGACCGCGCGTTTGAGCTTTGCGACGCGATCTTAGCGCCGACCGCTCCCGTGACCGCATTTGAGAACGGCTATCTCTTCGGTGAAGAGACCGACCAGATCGAACAGTACCTTTCCGATATCTGCACCGTACCGGTCAACACCGCGGGTCTGCCCGGCGTGTCCATCCCCTGCGGCGTAGATGACAAGGGTCTGCCCATCGGTATGCAGCTGATCGGCAAGAAGTTTGATGAGAAAACTATCCTCAACCTTGCGTACAAATATGAGCAGGCTGAAAACAAATTTATCGAAACGAAGTGGGGTATCAAGCTGTGAAATACGAACTGGTAGCGGGCTTTGAAACCCACGTTGAACTACAGACCAACACCAAGATTTTCTGTTCCTGTACCACCAAATTCGGCGGCGACCCCAACACTCACTGCTGTCCCGTCTGTATCGGTTTGCCCGGTACGCTCCCAAAGCTCAACGAGCGCGTGGTAGAGTACGCGATCATGGCGGGTCTCGCGACCGACTGTGAGATCGCCGAGATCGCCAAGATGGACAGAAAGAACTACTGCTATCCCGATCTGCCCAAGGCGTATCAGATTTCCCAGTACGACAAGCCCCTGTGCGAGCACGGTCACATCCAGCTGTCTAACGGCAGGAAGATCAGGATTCTCCGTATCCATATCGAAGAGGACGCCGGCAAGCTGATCCACAACCACGGCGATACCTACGTCGACTACAACCGCGGCGGCGTGCCGCTGATCGAGATCGTCACCGAGCCGGATTTTCGCAGTATCGACGAAGCGAAGGAGTATGTTGAAAAGCTCCAGCAGGTTATGCGTTACATCGGCGTGTCCGACTGCCGCATGCAGGAAGGCTCCATGCGCTGTGACGTCAATATCTCCGTCCGTCCCGAGGGGTCTGAGAAACTCGGAACCCGTACCGAGATCAAGAACATGAACTCCATCACTAACATCGCCAAGGCGATGGAATACGAGTTTGAGCGACAGGTTGACCTGATTGAGAGCGGCGGCGAGGTTGTGCAGGAAACCCTCAGATACGACGACGCGACAGGCACTACCTCGTCCATGAGATCGAAAGAGGACGCTCACGACTACCGCTATTTCCGCGAGCCCGATCTTGTCACCATCAACGTCCCGCGTGAGAGAGTAAAAGAGATAGAGGCGCGCCTCCCCGAGCTTCCGCAGAAGAAGCTGCAAAGATATATCGAAGAGTATGATATCCCCGAGAAGGACGCGGCACAGCTGACCAAGTACCGCAGTATCTCCGAGTACTTTGATAAGGCGAGCGAGGGGCTGAAATCTCCGAAAACCGCCTCGAACTTTATCATCGGTCAGATCTTCCGCCGCTTAGAGACCGAGGCGGATAAAGAGAAGCTCGATATTTTGACCTCGGCTGACCAGCTGAACGAGCTGTGCAAGCTCTTAGAGAGCGGCAAGCTCAAGAACAACCTCGCCAAAAAGGCACTCGACAAAATGCTTGATTCCGGCAAGCCCGTGACCGAGTTTGTCAGCGAGTCCGATATGGCGGGTCTTGACGACGCGACCCTGACCGAGTATTGTCAGAACGCGATCAACGCCATGCCCGCGGCGGTTGCCGACTACAAGAGCGGCAAGGAAAAGGCGCTCATGGCTGTGCTCGGCAACGTCATGAAGCAGAGCCGCGGCAGAGCTGACGCCGCGTCCGTCACCGCTAAGCTGAAAGAGCTGATAGGCTAACGAAATAAGCGCTCCGCAAGGGGCGCTTTTTGCTGTTTCAAAATCCTTGTAACGAATCGGCTTTGTTGCGGATGTATATGGGTGAAGGGGGATGAATACTAAGCACCGCTAAACGTCTATCATATTTCTAATAAAGAAAAACCCCGAAGATGTGTGCAACATCTTCGGGGTTCTTTATCTTGTGAATTTACTTTGTCAGCTTTGCGTAGGTTTTTGACACGAACTTCTCTGCGTCAACGGTGAAGCGCGTGTGCGTGCCTTTACCGATCAGCCCGTTGTTGTCAAAGACCTCGACCTCAAAGTCGAGCCGTCTGCCGTCACATGCGACCAGCTTGCTTTTGCACAGGATACTCGCGCCGATAGGGGAGGCTGCCAGGTGCTCGACGTCAACCTTAGTCCCTACCGAGGTGATACCCTCGCCCAAGCGATCTTCAACCGATTCGGCACAGCAGCCTTCGATCAAGGCGATCATCGACGGGGTCGCGAAGACCCTCAGCGTACCGCTGCCCATCGCGATCGCGGTGTTCTCGATCGTCACTGCAACGGATTTTTCATTTGTTAAGCCGATGGTAAGTTCGGACATCAATAACACTCCTTATCAGCGCAGATGTGTAAAAGAACAGTCAGCGACAGTCTGTCTTTGTCCCGCCGTTTATCAAGCGACAGAGAACATCAAGTCGGTAAAAGGCGGAAAAAAGACACACGTGTCATTCGTATTCTACGACGTTGACCCAGCGCTCGAGGAACTCCTGTTCGCTCTCCTTGCCCTTGACGCTCTGGGTACAGGCGACGATGGGCATCCAGCGCTGAACATACTGCTTTGCGGTATCGGTCTTTTTGCAGAAGAGGTTGAGGTACTTCTCCGCTACTTCGTCCATACCCTTGAGGCAGAACAGCATGTAGGTGCGCGCGGCGTCGGCGGCGGCGTTACCCTGGGTAACATGTGACCAGTCGAGGATATAATAGCTCTCGCCCGGGGTGATGATGATGTTCGAGGGCGTGAAATCGCCGTGGCAGATCTTCTGATGATCCTTCATGCTGTCCAGACGGGTGTGCAGCTCATAGCGGGTGGTCGCGTCAAAGCGGCTTGCCGAAATTTTGCGGTTAAATTTATCCTTGATCTTGTTGAGCAGGGGAGCTTTTTTGCTGAAGATCTCTTTCTGGATGTTGACGAACAGATCGAGGTACTCGTCGAGCTTGTCGGGATTTTCCTCCATCAGCTGTGCGAGGGTCTTGCCGGGGATATACTCGGTGCGGATCGCCCACTTGCCGTCGATCTTGCTGACTTCCAGAAGCTTCGGAACATTCAGCCCGGTCTCTTCGATACGCGCCTGATTCAGCGCTTCGTTGAGGATATCAGCCTTGCTGAAATCGCTGTCAAACACCTTGAGGACGGTGTCGCCGTCTTTGTAGATGACTTTCTTACTGCGCTGTGCCAAAATCTCATAATTAGTATCGCTCATGGTGTACCTCCTTATACGTCTTTATGCTCGCCGTAGTAGGCGTTCAGATACATCTGCTTGATCTCGGAGATCAGCGGATAACGCGGATTTGCGCCGGTGCACTGATCGTCAAACGCCTGCTCGCTCATCTCGTCGAGGGTATTGAGGAAGGCTTCTTCATCCGGCACATAGTCGCGGATGGTCGGCATGATACCGATCTCAGCCTTCAAAGCAGAGATGCGCTCCAGCAGATTATGGAGCTTTTCTTCATCATCCTTGCCGCCGATGCCGAGGGTTTCGGCGACCTCTGCGTAGCGTCTGAGGGTGTGCGGATGATCGTACTGGGAGAAGGTACCCATCTTGGTGGGAGCTTCCTTGCTGTTGAACAGCAGAACCTCGTTCATCATCAGCGCGTTTGCGACGCCGTGGGGGATGTGATGGAAGGCGCCGAGCTTGTGTGCCATAGAGTGCATCACGCCGAGGAAGGCGTTCGCAAACGCCATACCCGCCATGGTAGCGGCGTTCGCCATCTTCTCTCTCGCTTCTTTATCCGGAACGCCAGTCACAGCGCTCTTATAAGCCTTGGGCAGGTACTCGAACAGCACCTTGAGCGCCTGCAGCGCCAGACCGTCGGTATAGTCGGTCGCCATGATGGAAGCATACGCCTCCAGCGCGTGCGATACCGCGTCGATACCCGAAGCGGAGGTCAGACCCTTGGGCGCGTTCATCATCATGTCTGCGTCGACGATCGCCATATCGGGCATGAGCTCATAGTCCGCCAGCGGATACTTGATACCGCTCTGCTCGTCGGTGATAACCGCGAAGGGTGTAACTTCGGAACCGGTGCCCGAAGAGGTCGGGATCGCAATGAAATATGCCTTGTCGCCCATGTGGGGGAAGGTGTAAACGCGCTTGCGGATATCCATGAAGCGCATCGCCATATCCTCAAAGTCAACGTCCGGATGCTCGTACAGCACCCACATGATCTTTGCGGCGTCCATCGGAGAGCCGCCGCCGACCGCGATGATGACGTCGGGCTTGAAGCTTTCCATCATCTTCGCGCCCATCTTCGCGCAGGCGAGGGTCGGATCGGGAGCAACCTCGCTGAAGGTGGTGTGCATGATGCCCATCTCGTCGAGCTTTTCTTCGATCGGCCTCGTATAGCCGTTCGCATACAGGAAGCTGTCGGTGACGATGAAGGCTTTCTTTTTATTCATCACGCTGCCCAGCTCGTCAAGCGCGACGGGCAGACAGCCTTGTTTGATATAAACCTTTTCAGGCGCTCTGAACCAAAGCATGTTGTTCCTCCTCTTGGCAACGGATTTGACATTTAACAGATGTTTCACGCCGACGTTCTCGTGGATGGAGTTGCCGCCCCATGAGCCGCAGCCCAGGGTGAGCGACGGAGCCAGACGGAAGTTGTAGATGTCGCCGATACCGCCCTGAGAGGACGGGGTGTTGACCACGATGCGGCAGGTTTTCATGCGTTCCATAAACTCGTCGAGGACATCTCCTCTGGTCAGCTCGTTGATGTAGATGGAAGCGGTGTGACCGTAGCCGCCGTCTGCGATCAGCTGCTCCGCGTTTTGGAAGGCTTCTTCGATGGTGTCATATTTGTACATCGCGAGCACGGGGGAGAGCTTTTCATGAGCAAATTCCTCGCTGATGTCGACGCTTTGTACCTCGCCGATCAGCACCTTGCTGCTTTCGGGAATATCCACGCCGCTGAGCTTCGCAATCTTGTACGCGGACTGACCGACGATCTTCGCGTTCAGAGAGCCGTTGATGATGATGGTTTTGCGAACCTTGTCCAGCTCGTCGGGCTTGAGGAAATAGCATCCGCGATACAGGAACTCTTGCTTGACTTTGTCATAGATCGACGCCGGAACATGTACGCTCTGCTCGGAAGCGCAGATCATGCCGTTGTCAAAGGTTTTGGAGTGGATGATCGAGTTGACCGCGAGGATGATATCCGCGCTCTCGTCGATGACCGCCGGCACGTTGCCCGCGCCAACGCCCAGCGCCGGCTTACCGGAAGAGTACGCCGCCTTGACCATGCCGGGACCACCTGTCGCGAGGATGATATCAGCCTCTTTCATCAGGGTGTTGGTCATGTCGAGAGAGGGTACGTCGATCCACGCGATGATATCCTCGGGAGCGCCGGCCTTGACAGCCGCGTCAAGAACGATCCTCGCCGCCTCGATGGTGCTTTTCTTCGCGCGCGGATGGGGAGAGATGATGATACCGTTGCGCGTTTTGAGCGAGATCAGGCACTTGAAGATCGCGGTAGAGGTCGGGTTGGTGGTCGGGATGACCGCTGCGACTACGCCGATCGGCTCCGCGACGCGAACAAAGCCCGCCGCCTTGTCCTCTTCAATAACGCCGCAGGTTGCGGTGTTCTTATATGCGTTGTAAATATACTCGGACGCGTAGTTGTTCTTGATGACCTTGTCCTCTACAACGCCCATGCCGGTCTCTTCGACCGCGAGCTTTGCGAGGGACAGACGCGCCTTGTTTGCCGCCAGAGCAGCCGCCTTGAAGATGGCGTCCACCTGTTCTTGGGTGTATTCGCCGAACTTCTCCTGCGCTTTTCTGACTTCGCCGATTTTCTTTTCCAGAGTCTCGACGCTGTCGACTAAATATTTTTCATTGTCCATGCGGATTCCTCCTTGCAGGGTTTCGTAGTTTAATACTAATATACTTTCATGAGCGGGATAGATATTAGCTTAACATTATAAGTATAGCATACGCGGATGGCGGATTCAATTTACATTTGCACCAAAGAAAGTTTCTGATTTTTAGCGTTTATAGGCAGATTGATATTTATTTAACAATGTTTTCGACGAAAACAGACCCTTGTTTACACAGCAAAAGTGTGCTATTATAGCGAAAGGCCGTGATAAGAAGGGAGAGTGAAACCGTGAACAGGGAGCTGAGTGTGCGTCAGTCCGAGATCCTGATGGCGGCGGTGATTATCGCGCGCAGTACGTCGTTTGTCATCTCAAAGCTGTCGATGGATTCGATGCAGCCGTTTAACATTCTGGCTGTGCGGTTTATCCTCGCTTTTCTCATTCTGATTGTACTGTTCATGAAGCAGTTAAAGCGTTGCACTTGGCAGGTGTTCCGCAACGGTGTGATTCTCGGCGTCACCTATACGGGCGTGATGGGGTTTGAGATGCTCGGTATCCGCGAGACAGAGACCTCCCTTGCCGCGCTGATCGACAACTCCGCTTTTATTCTCGTGCCGTTTTTCGAGATTATTTTCCTGCGTGTGTTCCCGAAGAAGAAGGTTGTCATCGGTATGATCGTCGCTTTTCTCGGACTGCTCGCGCTGAATTTCGCTCCGGGAGCGCAGTTTAACATCGGCTGTATCTACCTGTTGATCGCGATGGTGTTTTATGCCGCGGCGATCTTTGAAACTTCGGTATTTGCCAAGCAGGGTGAGCCGCTTTTGGTCGGTATGATCCAGCTCGGCACGATGGGCGTTTTGTCGCTGGCCGTTTCACTGTTCTTTGAAGATTTCCGCCTGCCGAACAGCGGCGCCGAGTGGGGGATGATCCTCCTGCTCGCGGTGGTATGCAGTGTGTTCGGATTCACCCTGCAGCCCGTCGCCCAGCGCAGTCTCGACGCCGACCGCGCCGGAATGTTTTCTGCGCTCAATCCTCTGGCGGCGATGGTCTGGGGATTTTTGATCCTCGGCGAGGGCATGACGCCCGCAAAGCTGATCGGAGCGGCGCTGATTCTGATCGGACTGCTTTTGCCGTCGATCAGCCTTCGAAAAAGCAAAAAGACATAACAAAACCCCTATCCGCTCGGATAGGGGTGAATTGTTATGATTCATATTCGATCTGCCGTTGATGCGGCGACAGAACAAAACGCGTTTAGCCGAAGTATCTCTTGAGTAATCCCTTGAAGCCTGCGCCGTGACGCGCCTCGTCTCTTGCCATCTCGTGAACGGTGTCATGGATCGCGTCGAGGTTGAGCGCCTTTGCGCGCTTTGCGAGATCCTGCTTGCCTGCGCAAGCGCCGGTCTCGGCTTCTACACGCAGCTCGAGGTTCTTTTTGGAACTGTCGGTCAGCACTTCGCCGAGAAGCTCCGCGAACTTTGCCGCATGCTCCGCTTCCTCAAAAGCGTACTTGGTGAATGCCGCGGAGATTTCGGGATAACCCTCTCTGTCGGCTACTCTCGCCATCGCTAGGTACATACCGACCTCAGAGCACTCGCCCTCAAAGTTCGAGCGCAGATCAGCCTTGATGTCCTCGGGAGCGTCAGCAGCGACGCCGAGGATGTGTTCTACCGCAAAGCCTGCGTCAGCATCCATCTTGTTGAACTTTTCGCCGGGCACCTTACATACCGGGCACTTCTCGGGAGGAGTATCTCCCTCGTGAACATATCCGCATACGGGACAAACCCATTTTGTCATAATTTTTTCCTCCGTTTCATATATATTTCATGATAAAATCGGTTGCACACAATATAACATAAACAAAGTAAAATAAATTTCTGTATTGGAATAATAATGGACTTTCACGCATATTATTTTGTTAGGTTTTGCTAACCATAATCATAGGAGTGATCTGTATGCCATCCGTCTTTTTAAGCCCGTCATTACAAGAGTGGAATCCCTATGTCAACGGCGGCAGTGAAGAGTATTTCATGAATCTTGTCGCCGACGCGATCGAGCCCTATCTGCGTGCCTCAGGCATCACCTATGCCCGCAACACACCGTCACAGACGTTGTCCCAGGCGATCGCTCAGTCTAACGAGGGTAACTACGATCTACATCTCGCGATCCATTCCAACGCCGCGGGATCGCAGAACAGCGGCACCGTCCGCGGCACGGACGTCTATTACTATCCTACGTCCGCCAAGGGCAAGCGCGCCGCCGAGATTATCGCCGAAAACTACAGGAACATCTATCCCTTACCCGACAGGGTCAAAACGGTCGCGTCGACGAGCCTTGCCGAGCTCAGACGTACCAAAGCGCCCGCAGTGCTGATCGAGACCGCCTATCACGATAACCTTGCCGACGCCGAGTGGATCCAGGAGAATATCGGCGCGATCGGCAGAAACCTCGCGCAAAGTATCGCGCAAATATTAGGCGTGCCTTTCGTCGATCTGTAAATATTTTTGTTGCATAGCCTGTCAGCCATGTGTTATAATGAAAGCGTATAACACACGGCTTTTTTTATGGAGGTTAAAAAAGATGGATGAAAAATTGATGAAACGCATTACCAAAACGATCACCAACCTGCGCAACAATAATATGGCGGCATATTACGTTGGGTCAAAGGACGAGGTCGTACCGCTCTTAAAGACCCTGATGAACGACGGTGAGACCGTCACCCACGGCGGTTCCGAGACCCTCAAAGAGTGCGGCGTGAGCGAGTTGCTCAACTCCGGCGCGTACAATTACCTCGACCGCTCTAAGGCTCAGACGCCCGAAGAGGTGGAGGAGATTTACCGCAAGGCGTATTTTGCCGATACCTACCTCGCTTCTGCCAACGCTGTGACCGAGGGAGGTTTGCTTTTCAACGTCGACGGCAATTCCAACCGCGTTTCCGCCATCCTCTACGGCCCTAAGCAGGTGGTGTTCATCTGCGGCTGCAACAAAATTGTCCGCGATCTGGACGAAGCTGTTCTCAGACTCAAGACCGTTGCCGCTCCCAAGAACACCAAGCGTCTGAACTGCGCGACTTACTGCGCGAAGGAGGGCGAGTGCCTCGCGATGGGACGCGACGCCTCTTATATGTGTGACGGCTGCCGCAGCCCCCAGCGTATCTGCTGTAACTATGTCGTTTCCGCACTCCAGCGTCACAAGGACAGATTAAAGGTCATTATCGTCGGCGAAGAGCTTGGCTATTGATTTTGATGTACGGCAGGAAAACCCTGCCAAAGCTTACTGACAGTCGCGGTCAGACTGATTCTCGGCGTGAGAGCCGTTATCGTTCTGCTGTACGCTGTCGGTCATATGGTTATCGGACTTGTCCTGATAACCCTTTGTATTCTGATTTTGATTCTTTTTTGTATTTTTCTTGCTTTTGCTCATGATGACACCTCCTTTGATATGGAGGTAGTATTCCCGAAAGAAGGCGATTTATCATGAAACTGAACGATTATTTTGAACGGATGAAAACCGCACCGGGCATTGACTACGACCGTTTTCTTGAAACGGCGGACAAGCCGCCGTACAAAGCGATCCGCGTCAATACGCTGAAGATCCAGCCCGAAGAGCTCTTGCCGCTCCTGCCGTTCGCCGGGGAACCGGTGCCGTTCTGCGACACGGGATTCTATGTCAGCGCGGACAAGCTCGGCAAGCATCCGCTCCATCACGCCGGCGCCTTCTATGTACAGGAGCCCAGCGCGATGTCGGCGGTCACGGCTCTCGGCGTCGAACCCGGCGACAAGGTGCTTGACCTGTGCGCCGCGCCGGGCGGCAAAAGCACTCAGATCGCCGCGGCGCTGTCCGGAACGGGTTTGCTCTGGGCGAACGAGATCGTCAGACCCCGCGCCCATATCCTGCTGTCAAATATCGAGCGCATGGGCGTCAAAAACGCCGTTGTATCAAACATGTCGCCCGATATGCTGTGTCCCAGGCTCGAGGGCTTTTTCGACAAAGTTCTTGTTGACGCTCCCTGTTCCGGCGAGGGTATGTTCCGCAAGGACAAAGACGCGATCTTCGAGTGGTCGGTGGAGCACAGCCTTTCCTGTGCCGAACGGCAGAAAGCGATCATGAACTCCGCCGCGAAAGCCGTCCGACCCGACGGCGTGCTGGTCTACTCCACCTGCACCTTTTCGACTGATGAGAACGAAGGTGTTGTCGAGAGCTTCTTGCAGGATAACCCTGAGTTTGAGCTGATCGACACGGGCTGCAAATTCGGTGTAAAAACGCTGAAACATGCCACCCGCGTTTACCCTTATGACGGCGGCGAAGGCCATTTTGTCGCGAAGTTCAGAAAGCTCAAGGGCAAAGCCTACAAAGGTTCGATGTATCGCTTTGTCGAGCCGTCCAGAGACGAGCGGCTGGAGATCGAAAGGTTTTTGACCGATATCCTCCGCAATCCGAGCTTCCACCACTATCACGTGATTGACGACCGTATCCTGAACCTGCCGAATCCCGATCTTCTGCCCGATCTCTGGGGCATGAACATCCTGCGCGCGGGCGTCAAGCTCGGCGACTTCAAGAAAAACCGCATCGAACCCCACCACAACCTCGCTACCTCCCTGACTCCCTACGAGTTCAAAAGACGTCTGATTATGGGCTGTGACGACCTGATTACCGCGCGCTATATCAGCGGTGAAGAGCTGGAGATCGACAACTGGATCAACGGCTGGGGCGTCGCGACGGTCAACGGCATCACGCTGGGGCTGGGCAAGGCGGTCAACGGCCATTTAAAGAATAAGTATCCGAAAGGACTGCGTACCCTCGCATGGAAAGACTTACAGATATAGGCAATATCCGCGACATTCTCTCGCGCCACGGTTTTACATTCAGCAAAGCGCTGGGACAGAATTTTTTGATTAACCCATCCGTCTGTCCGCGTATGGCTGACGCGGCGGTACAGGGCGCTTCTCTCCGATCACCCGTCGGCGTTCTGGAGATCGGCCCCGGCATCGGCGTGCTGACCAACGAGCTGCTGCAACGGGCGGACAGAGTCGTCGCCGTAGAGCTTGACAAGCGACTGCTCCCCGTCCTCGACGAGACCCTCGCGGAGTATGACAACCTAAAGGTCATCAACGCCGATATCCTTGATCTCGACCTGCACAAGCTGATCGCCGAAGAGTTCGGCGGCATGGAAGTGGTGGTGTGCGCCAATCTTCCGTATTACATCACCTCGCCCGTCATCATGAAGCTGCTCGAAGAAAAGCTCCCGATCCGCTCCGTCACCGTCATGGTGCAAAAAGAGGCGGCGGTGCGCCTGTGTGCCGAACCGGGTACCCGCGACAGCTCCGCCATCACCGCGGCGGTGCGCTACTACTGCGACCCCGAGCTGTTGTTCCATGTGTCGGCGGGCTCGTTTATGCCCGCGCCTAAGGTCGACTCTGCGGTGATCCGTTTACAGCTCCATGAGCCTTCGGTGCATCCGAAAAACGAAAAAACCTTGTTCAAGGTTATCAAGGGATCGTTTGCCCAGCGCCGCAAAACGGTGCTCAATTCACTTTCTTCCTCTCTGTCTCTTGACAAGCAAAAGATGCGTGATATACTAGAGACAGCGGGGGTTCAGGAGAACGCCCGCGCCGAAAGACTGACTCTGCAAGATTTCTCAAACATCGCCGACGCGCTTGAAGAAACGGAGTGAATTATGGAAAAGAAAAATTTCATCATCCTGATTGTCCTGATCGCCCTGCTTGCCGTCAGCATTCTGCTGATGAGTGTTTCTTTGCTCCTGTCCGAGCGTGTGTTCGGTCAGGTGTCCAGCTATATTGCGATCGCCTGCGTCATTGTTACGCTGGTCGGCGTGGTGATCGTCATCCGCATGAACCGCAAGAACAAGGACAAGGATGATTTTGAGGACTGATACAATTTGATAGCAGCGCCGCTGAGTGTTCAGCGGCGTTTTTTGTTTGTATCTATCTGTTGCTGTTTGGTATATTTCATTCTGTTTTCGCATATGTTTAATCAGCATATTGTAAGGAGCGAAAACTATGGAATATCATCTGACAAAGAACACGATCGCCCAGCCGCGCTATGTGCTGGATACCGTCTGTGAACAGGCGGTGGACATCGACCTGACCCTGCCCGATTACTGCCCCGATATCGAGCGCATCCTATGCTGTACGTTGATTCCCAAAATTTATCTTGCCAATGTCAGCGGCGATCGGCTGAACGTCGAGGGAGCCTCCTGCGTGAGGATTCTGTACCTCGACGGCGACTCAGGCGCAATCCGTTCGTATGAGTACAGCCAGCCTTTTTCCGAGAGCATGCCGCTGAAAGACGCACCCTCCGAGTGCGCGATCTTCACCGATGCAAAGCCAGAGTACCTCAACTGCCGCGCCTTAAGTCCGCGCAAGCTCAGCCTGCACGGCGCCTTTTCGCTGTACGCCAAGGTCGCCGCAAAAGGGGACATGGACTATTGTGAGTATGACGGCGACGATGATCTCCAGGTCAAGAGCGAACAGCTTGAGCTTTGCGCACTGAGCGGCTTGTGCTGCGACAGCTTCACGGTACAGGAGGATATTCCGGTCTCCGGCCGGGAGATCAACGCCTTGCTCAGCTACCGCCTGACCGCGCGGATCACCGAGATGAAAGCGATTCGCGATAAGATCATGCTCAACGCGGAGCTCAAGCTTGAACTTCTCTATCTCAGCGGCGCAGAAAAGAGAGAAGCCGCCTGTATGTCCTACAGCCTGCCTGTATCACGGGTTATCGACTGTGACGGCGTGGATGAGAACGCCGTGATCGACGGTGAACTCTCCGTGATGAGCTGTGAGCTTCATCTCTCCGACGACGCGCTGGACGGTTCAGCGCTCCTGTCCCTGGACGCCAAGCTGGGGTTTTCCGCTTTGTGCTATATCCAAAAACAGATTTCCGTCATCTCTGACGCGTATTCCACCGATCGTGACGTTGAGCTCAGTGTAAAGCCTTTCTCCTGCACACAAAACGTCGTCTGCCGCAGCTATACCGATATCGCCAAAACCGACCTCTCTGTCGACGACGAGATCGGGCGCGTGCTTGACGTCCGCTGCGAAAAGATCGCATCCTCTCATATGACTGCCGACGGCGCCGTCGAGCTGCATACCAAGCTCTGTGTCGGTATCCTGTTTGAAACCGCTCAGGGCGAGACGCGTTATCTTGAGCGCGACGCCGAGTTTGTCTATCAGCCCGACTGTGACGGCTGTGACGAGGTGCTGCGGCTGAAGACGACCGTTGACAGCCTGAGCTATCGCCTGACCGACAGCCGAAGACTTGAGCTGCGCGCGGAGCTGTGCTATCATCTGACCCTCTGCTGCCGCAGGAGCTGCTCCGCTGTCAAGGCGGTTTCCGCCGACGAAGACGCCGCCGTCAGGGAAAAGGACGGCTCCGTGATCCTCTACTACACCGACAAAGGCGAGCGCGTGTGGGATATCTCCAAGCGCTTTTCCTCCCGACCCTCCGATATCATCGCCGAAAATGCCCTTGAGGGCGATACGGTCGCCGAGGGTGTGATGCTCCTGATCCCCTCGGCATAAATACGCCTGACCGTTCATATAACTTACTATCAAGTGTTACGGAGGATATCATGAAAGAGAGAAGTATTTATAAAGATATAGAGAGCCGCACCGGCGGCGATATCTATATCGGCGTGGTCGGGCCTGTCCGGACGGGCAAATCGACCTTTATCAAGCGATTTATGGATACATTGGTGCTGCCGCATATCGCCGACGACAACCTGCGCGAGCGTGCCACCGACGAACTGCCCCAAAGCTCCGCGGGCAGAACGATCATGACGACCGAACCGAAGTTTGTGCCCGAAAACGCTGTTCCCATCACGCTGGAGGACAACGCTCACCTGAGCGTGCGAATGATCGACTGTGTCGGCTACATCGTCGAAAGCGCGATGGGGTATATCGAAGAGGACGGCGAGCGGATGGTGCGCACGCCGTGGAGCGACGCGGAAATGCCCTTCCGCAAAGCCGCCGAGCTGGGGACAAAGAAGGTTATCACCGACCACAGCACCATCGGCGTGATGGTCACGACCGACGGTTCGATCGGCGACATCGACCGCGAGGACTACGTCAGGGCGGAGGAACGCGTCGCATCTGAGCTGGCGTTATCGGGAAAGCCCTATATCATCCTGCTCAACACCACCGCGCCCGAGAGCGTATCGTCCTCGGCGCTCGCCAACGACCTGAGCCGCAGATACGGCGCTCCCGCGATCCCCGTCGACTGCGCGATGATGGACGAGAACACCGTCAAAGGAATCCTCGCGTCCATCCTGTTCGAGTTCCCGATCCGTGAAATCCATATTGACCTGCCCTCGTGGCTCAAGGGTCTCGATCATGACAACTGGCTTCGCTCCGCGGTCTTCGCGGCGATCCGCGACCGCTCCAAGGAGCTCCGTAAGATCCGCGAGGTGCAGGATATGTCCTCTGAGCTTTCCGAAAACGAGTATATCGAATCCGCCCGGCTCAGCGGGATGGATCTCGGCAGCGGCAGAGCGGATCTTGAGGTGCGGTTGTACGGCGAGCTGTTCTATCGTGTGCTCAGCGAGAAAAGCGGTATTGAGATCAGCGACGAGCGCGAGCTGATGGCGTGTATTTGCGAGCTGTCAAAGTCCAAAGAAAACTATGACCGTATCGGCAAAGCCTATGAGGATGTTCTTGAAAAGGGCTACGGTATCGTCATGCCCACGATGGAGGAATTAAGCCTCGAAGAGCCCGAGATCGTGCGCCAAAGCGGAAAGTACGGCATCCGGCTGAAAGCGAGCGCGCCGTCTATCCACATGATGCGCGTCTGCACTACCGCAGAGGTCACGCCGATCGTCGGATCGGAGCAGCAGAGCGAGGAGCTGGTGACGTATCTGCTCCGCGAGTTTGAGGAAAGCCCCGCTAAGATCTGGGACAGCAACATCTTCGGCAAGTCGGTCAGCGACCTCGTCAACGAGGGTTTGCACAACAAGCTCTACCGCATGCCCGAGAAGGCGCGTCTCAAGATAGGGGAGACGGTGGAAAAGATCATCAACGACGGCTGTAACGGTTTGATCTGTATCATCCTTTGAGAAAAAGACTTCCTTTCGGGGAAGTCTCAGTCTGTCGAAAAAGTCCAGCTTAGGCTGGGCTTTTTGTCGTATTTATGGTAAAATAGATACGGTGATGGAAATGTTGGAAAAGAACTTGAATAATAGAGCATTAGTAGAGATCGTAAGCTT
>Ga0256404_1000576_pt1 | contig 95369 bp, 79 predicted proteins | sample RumenRJG_01DNA_FD_185990 | JGI IMG/M metagenome (GOLD analysis project Ga0256404, IMG submission 185990) | Bovine rumen microbial communities from Lethbridge, Alberta, Canada - RJG_01 | ecosystem: Host-associated > Mammals > Digestive system > Stomach > Rumen | place: Canada: Alberta | collected... | reverse complement strand
TTCCTTCTGTACCTTACTCGACAATCTTAATTCTATCTGAGCCATTTTGACCTAACATTTTTAAATTTCCGTAAAAAGCGACCATATATTTGGTCGTTTAGTACAATATCATTATCTTTGCGCCGTAATTGGCAGAGAGCCACTCCACCGCATGCTTTTGGCGTTTGCGGTGCAAAAGTATAAAAAAAAGAGGAAAGAATTATGATTTTAACACTTAATTTTTGGCGTGTTTTTGGCGTGATATTATAAATTGATTTATATCAAATTATCATTATGCTTATATTGATTAATTTCTATTTCTCTTGTAATTCAGGCATTTATGTAAAAGTATAACAAAAATGATAAATTTCAGTCTCGATACATGTTGGCGCCTCATCCCGACAAAGAAACCAAGTTGGAAGCACAAATGGCTGATTCGTCAGCCATTTGTCTTTTTATGAGAAAAAATGGTTGAAGTGATGATGACACTCTTTGCCATCGTGATAGCAGGCTATGCGGCAGGCAGGCTGGGCTATATGGGTGGGGAGTTCGACAAGAAACTGTCGAGCCTGGTCATCAATATCACCTGTCCAGCCCTGATTCTCTCCTCCGCAATGACAGGCGAACTGCCTGACAGAGGACTCATTCTGCCCCTCTTAGGCATCAGTCTACTGACTTATGTGATTCTGTCCGGCGTAGGGCTGTTGTTACCACACTATCTCACAAGGAAGAAGGAAGACGAAGGTGTCATAGGCTTTTCGCTAATGTTCGGCAATGTCGGCTTTATGGGCTATCCCGTTGTCGCCTCCATCTTCGGCCATCAGGCTGTGTTCTATGCCGCCGTTCTCAATGTGGTCAACACCTTTGCCGTCTTTACCATCGGCACCATCCTTATCGTTGGAGATCTGGGCGACGGAAAGCGGTTCCAGAAGAAAGTGCTCTACAGCACGCCGATGCTCTCGGCCTATCTGGCGATGATTATCGTTGCCTTAGGTATTGACCATATCCCTGGAGTTGTCAGCCAGCCACTCACAATGATTGGTAACATTACCGTTCCTGCAGCCTTGCTCATTATCGGCTCGTCAATGTCGCAATTATCCCTACGAACCATGCTTGGCAACTGGACGGTCTATACTACAACCCTATTCCGTCTGTTGCTCATTCCTGTCGGCTTCTACTACCTCTGCAGGGCATTGGGCTTCGATTCGTATGTCGTGAATATCAATACAGTTGTCATTGCGATGCCAGTAGCCACCTACGGCACTATCCTCTGCCTGAAATATAATCGCGACACGACACTTATAACGGAGGTTACGCTTATCACTACGCTCCTCTCCATGCTTACCATTCCTTTGCTGACGATGCTGTTCACTTTGTGAACCAAGCCCTAAGCCTTTTCGCCTATTCCAATAGGATCACGCTTCAGTTGCTCAATCATCTCGTCGATCTTACGAAGTTCGCGAGGGATGTGGATGCTCTGTGGACAATGGGGTTCACACTGCCCACACTGAATGCAATGGTCTGGCTGGCGATCACGGGGAACAACACGATCCAGAGAGATGAGATACTGGCGACGATGCTTACGATATTCCTCGTCGCCAACTCCCGTTGGCAATGATCCCTCGTTCTTACATTTATTATAATGTACGAAGATAGCGGGAATATCAACGCCATAGGGACAAGGCATACAGTATTTGCAGTCGTTACATGGTATATTCTCCAGTCCGACGATCTTATGGGCAATCTCATCGTCCAGATACCGTTGTTCTTTTTCAGTGAGCGGAGCAAGCGGGCAATAGGAAAGCAAGTTGTCCTTCAGATGTTCCATATAGGTCATGCCGCTCAGTACCGTCAGCACACCTTCAGGGGTACCGGCATAGCGGAAGGCCCACGAAGCCACCGACCGCTCTGGGGCATGACTCTTCAACTCGGTCATCAAATACTGCGGCAAGTTTGCCAGACGACCTCCTAACAGCGGCTCCATGATGACAGCGGGGATGCCACGCTTATAGAGTTCGGCATAGAGATAACTGGCATCGACATTGTTACGGCTGATCTCGTCGGCATAGTCCCAGTCCAGATAGTTCAACTCTATCTGAACGAAGTCCCAATGATACTTATCCTGCATGGCCAGCACCTCGTCGAACACGGTCTTCTTTCCATGAAACGAGAAACCAAGATTCCGGATGCGTCCTGCCTCACGCTCCTTCATCAAGAAGTCCATGATGCCGTTATCTACATAGCGACCATTGAACTCATCCATCCCACCGCCTACGGCATGCAGCAGATAGTAGTCTATATATTCCACTTGCAGTTCCTTCAACGAGTTCCTGTACATCTCGATGGCCTTCTCCCGTTTCCAGTAGTCACGGTTGAAGTTCGACAGTTTTGTGGCAACGAAATACTCACTCCGTTTATGACGGCTGAGAGCGATACCCGTACAATGCTCAGACTTTCCCTGACAATAGACAGGGGACGTATCGAAATAGTTCAGACCATGTTCGATAGCATAGTCTATCTGACGGTTGATCATATCCTGATCAAACTCGTTGTCATTGTCCACCTTCGTCGGCAGGCGCATCATGCCATAACCTAAGAGCGACACCTTCTCCTTCGTCTTGGGGTTCTCACGATAGGTCATCTGGCCTATAGGAGGCTCCACCTGGTTCTTGTACTCCTCTGCGGCCTGACTTTCAGCCTTACTGCCTCCCTTACAACCTGACAATACGGCGGCTGTGCTAATGGTTCCTGCTCCAAACATCTTCAGGAAACTCCGTCTCGATATATTCTTCTTTTCCATTCTTTTCTTTGTTTATCGTTTAAAAGTTTATAGTTTATAGTTGATTACTTTATAGTCTTCAGAGATATATCTAGGGCTTGCCAGGTTATCATCTATAAACTATAAACCATCAACTATAAACTCAAAAAAATCAAATCTTCTTATGCACCTCATGGCCTTCTACATAGATGGCCGAGAAGGGACGCGACGGACAAACATACTCACAGGCACCACAGCCGATACAGGCAGACTCGTTGATAGCGGGAATCAAAGGCGACTCCTCATTGTTCTCGTCGAGCGGCACCATCTCGATGGCTCCAGAAGGACAGTGGCGGGCACAGTTGCCGCACTCCACCTCATCAGTCAGCACTACACAGTTCTTCTTAATCCAAACAGCATGCCCAATCTGAATCGAACTCTTCTCTATATCGTCAAGTGGCTTGATGGCACCTGCAGGACAGACCTCCGAACAACGGGTACACTCCGGACGGCAGTAACCATGCTCGTACGACATCACAGGCAGCATCAGATGCATCAGGTCAGAAGAAGGACGCAACACCTGGTTCGGACATTCCGAGACACAGAGTTGACAACCCGTACAATGCTGAGCGAAGTGGTCGAAGGAGAGAGAGCCTGGAGGCGTGAGTCGTGTCTGACGCTCAGGAGCCACCTTGTCTTCAATCTCCGCCAAGCCACCATCCATCAGTTTCTCCTTCTTCTGGGCAATGGCAGCGGTAGTGACAAGAGCCGAAGCCAGCAAGAAACTGCGCTTGGAAGCATCGACGGTGCCAGGAGATGCGGCTTTTCTGGAAGATCCAGAAGAGCCGGTATATTTCAGTGCTCCGAATTTGCAGGAGGCAATGCAGTTGCCGCAGACCACGCAACGACTATAATCCACAGTATGCGTCTTGTAGTCGATGCAGGCGGCCTTGCAGTTCTTCGAGCAGAGCGAACAGTTCTTGCACTTCTCCTCGTCGAAGTGGATCTTCAGCCATGAGAAGCGGGCGAAGAACGAGAGGAAGGTACCCACAGGACAAATCGTATTGCAATACGTACGTCCCCCGCGCCAGGCCATCACAAAGAGAACCACCAATGTCACGGCAGCGATGACGAACACAGGCATTGAACGCATCCAGGTATCGACGCTATAAAAGGCATAACTGTCGGTCCGCTCCGCTATCGTCGCCAGTATATTATTTCCGAACTTCCAGACTGGCTGGAAGATCATCGTGGCGATACGGCCATAGGCACTATACGGTGCCAACAACTGGAAGAAGGCACCCACGCCAGCCACCAGAGCGAAGATAAACAGTCCCAACACAGGATAGCGCAGCCAACGCACCTCCTTAGAATAGGAATACTTGTTTTTCTTCCGATGGAATCGGGCTAAAAGATCCTGAAACACGCCTAGAGGACAAATGACAGAACAATAGATACGCCCGAAGACGAGCGTCAGGATAATGAGTGCCGCGACCACAACGACGTTAAGCGCCATCACAGCAGGCAGGAACTGGATCTTCGCCAACCACGAAAGCCAGCAATGAAGCGTCCCCGTAAAGTCAAGGAACAGCAGGGTAATCAATACGAAGCACACCACTGCAAGAATTGTACGAATCTTCTTTAACATATAGTACTTGTTTCGTTTACTGTAAACTTCACAATCACGATGCTCACCTCATACAGCAGCCATATCGGCAGGGCTACCACAAAGAGCGTAAAGGCATCTGTCGTTGGCGTAATGATGGCTGAGACAATCAAGATTGCCACGATGGCATGCCTGCGCCATGTTCGCATCATCTGAGCATTCAGCAATCCCATCTTTCCCAACAGCCAACTCACCACTGGCAGTTCGAATACAATGCCCATCACGAGACTCATCGTCAGCAACGTGTCCATATACGACTGCAGCGTCAGCATATTCGCCACGTCAGGACTTACCTGATAGGTTCCCAGAAACCTCACCGTCAGCGGGAAGATCAGCAGATAGTTCAACACCGTCCCCAACATGAACATACCATAACCGCTCGCCACCAATGCCGTAGCATATTTCTTTTCGTTGTCATAGAGCGCCGGCGCTACGAAACCGAAGAGCAGGTAGATGATATAGGGCGAGGCCACCAACAGACCAGCATAGAAGGCTGTCTTGAGGTGGATCATGAACTGCTCCGTCAGCCCCGTGTTCATCAGATGGATCGAGAACGGCTCCACGCCAAGCAGACGGTAAGTAATGAAGTCACCTGTCCTCGGAGCCAGTACTACGGCGAACAGTTCTTCTTTCAGGCAGAACGCTACCGCTGCGGCTACAACTGTCACCAAGAGTGCCCGGATAATCACCGCCCGCAACTCATCGAGATGATCCCAGAAGGTCATCAAGGAACCATTCCCCGCCCCTTCACGGGGTGGAGTCTGGCGTGAAGTTTCACTCATCCTTCTTCTCTTTTCCCTCGTCCTTCGTGATATCCGTCACCTCGTTCATCCCTTCCTTGAAACTCTTCACGCCCTTGCCGAGGCCCTTCATCAGTTCAGGGATCTTCTTGCCGCCGAACAACAGCAGCACGATCAGTGCAATCACGAGTATCTCCTGCATACCCAATCCAAACAAAAGGATATTCTGCATTCCTAATCCAATCATACGATATATCGTTTTTAGTTTCGTTCGCGTGGCAAAGTTAAGCAAAATATCCGAATGCACCAAATGTTTGGCAGTTTTTCTTGAGAAACAAAAAGCAACAAGTCTCATTTGTAACGGTTAGCGCAAACTACTTTTTCTGTGTTGAATGCCAGAGCACACAAGACAGGAAGGCAGAGTGCAAAAGTAAAACAACTTGTTTTGGTGTCGTATCAGGCATTCCTTACATTCATGGAAGGCATCTTTAACAGACCAAAACAAGTTGTTTTACTATTAAGGGAGGGCGCTAAAACTCTACATAGGGTCTGAGGCGATCGATGGTTTCTTGGGGAAAGTCCTTAGAAAGCCGGAGGTCTTCGAGGGAACGGAGGGGGCCGTGCAGGCGACGGTAGTCGGTGATATCACGGGCCTGATAGAAGTTCAGGTAGGGATGGCGCTTCAGGTCGTTGAGCGAGAGACGGTTTACGTTCAGTTTCCTCGGAGAGGGGTTCTCGATAACGAGATAACGTTTGGCTTCAAGAGGGAAATCCTCGATTTCATCGAGTTGGTCGACACTGACATATCCCCCGAGGCGCTCACCGTATTCGACAACCTTTCGGGCGAAATAGGGGCCGATGCCTGGGACGGTCTTCAGGGCAGTAGTATCGGCCGTATTGAGTACGATATGTTCGCCACGACGGATCTTAGGCTGGTAGTGAGCCACCACAGAGTCATGTTCTACATCTGAAAGTCGATGGCCCCGTTGATAGGCCGTGTCGCGATAGACAACCTTGGTACGGACATAGACTGTCCGCTCACGGTAAGGCTTCTTATAGGAACTGTCTCGATAATGTTTGGATGGGGCGGAATTGTCGATGGAATCGGCAGAAACGAGAGCATTGGAGGTTTCATTCTCCCCTCCCGTTAAGAAGATAATGCCCAAGGCGATGACCACCACGGAGAGCAGAACAAGGATTACCTTGCGGTCGGACTTCTGGAGATAAAAGAACTCGCGGATCATATCACGCCGAACTGATGGAGAAAAATCAGAACGATGCAGACAGGCACGATGAAACGGACAGAAAACAGCCAAACACGAAAGAACGACTCACGGGCAGAACCCCCAACAGCAAACTCGTCATGAACCAACTTACGGTCGACAAACCAACCCAACATAATACTCGTCAGGAAAGCACCCGTTGGCAGCATGTACTGGGCCGTCAAATAATCACAGAAGTCCATCAGCGACAAGCCCAGTACTTGGATATCAGTGTTCGCCCCCACAGAGAGGGAACAGAACACGGCCATCGTGGCACAGACAACAGTCAGTATCCATGTGGCCCGCTGACGAGGCCAATGCAGTTTCTCCAAAAAGAAGGCCGTGCCGATCTCATGCATCGAGATGGTCGATGTCAAGGCAGCAAATACCAACAGGGCATAGAACAGGATAGAAATGAAATAGCCCACGGCAGGCATCGTGATAAACGCTTGTTGGAACACATTCGGCAGAGTGATGAAGATGAGCGAAGGACCACTGTCAGGCTGCACACCTACGGAGAAAGCCGCAGGGAAGATCATCAGTCCGGCGAGGATGGCGATAGCCGTATCGAGCAGGGCTATCTGTGTGGCAGAGCGCAACAGATTGGTGTCGCGCTTGAAATAGGAAGCATAAGTGCAAAGACAGGCTGTTCCAAGACTTAATGAGAAGAAGGCCTGGCCCAAAGCCTCGAGGAACACACTACCACTGACCTTCGAGAAGTCTGGTCGCAACAGGAAATCGATACCTTTAGAGGCACCAGGCAGCATGCACGATGCCACCACAAGGATGACCAGCAAGAGCAACAACAACGGCATGAGCAGTTTCGATGCACGCTCGATACCCTTCTCGATACCCTGAGCCACCACTGCATGAGTGATAAGTACAAAGGCCACAGCCCATAGGCAGGGTTTCACTGGATCGCTGGAGAAGGTGGTGAAATAGTCGATGACGTAAGAGGCATCACCATTCAGTCGTCCGCCGAGGGAGGCAATGAGATACTGCAGACACCAGCCAGCCACCACGGCGTAGAAACTGAGGATTATGGTGGAGGTGAGGATACCTAAATAGCCTATCCACCGCCAACCGCGATGCCCCAAGCTGCCGTAAGCACGGGCGGCATTGGCCTGAGAGTGACGCCCCACGATGAACTCGCTGACCATGCCTGGGATACCCAAAAGCAGCACACAAGCAAAGTAGATGAGGATGAAGGCTGCACCGCCGTTCTGTCCTGTCATGAACGGAAAGCGCCACACGTTGCCGAGGCCGACGGCAGAGCCCGCCGTTGCCAAAACAATCGCCAACTTACTCCCGAAATTCCCCCGTGCCATCACTAAAGCAGTCCTAACTGATGAAGGAAGATGAAGAGAATACAGATGGGACAGACATACTTCACCAGGAAGAGGTAGAAATGGAAGATGCCACCGTTGCGCAACGTGCCGTTGTTCGTAAACTCATCGCGCACAATCTTATGGGGCACAAACCATCCGATAAAGATGCAGGTGAGGAAGCCTACGACAGGCAGGAACAACTGTCCGGTAACGAAGTCGAAGAGATCGAACACCGTCATGCGGAAGAACTGGTAGTCGTGCCAAGCCCCCAACGAGAGAGAACAGATGATGCCCATGAGGATACAGCCGATGGTCACCATTAGTGCAGCCTGTTTGCGGGTAGTACCCATCTCCTCCTCAAGGAAGGCCGTGCTCACCTCATGGAGGGAGATGAGCGATGTAAGTGCCGCCATCGACAGCAGGGCATAGAAAAGTACGGAGATGATATAGCCTAAACTCGCGAAACCTTCAAAAGCCTGTTGGAACACGTTCGGCAGGGTGATGAAGATAAGCGATGGTCCGCTGTCCGGCTGGACTCCCACGGAGAAGGCAGCAGGGAAGATGACCAGTCCGGCCAATATGGCCACCATGAAATCGATGACGCCAATCTGTACAGCAGACTTCGTGAGATTGGTCTGACGGGAGAAATAACTGGCGTAGGTACAGATACAGCCCATGGCGATACTCAGTGAATAGAACGACTGGCCAAGGGCTGCCAGGAACACATCGCCATTGACCTTTGTAAGGTCGGGCTTAAACAGGAACTCAATGCCCTTCTCTGCGTTGGGCAACAAGCACGAGGCCACCACGATTATCAGTAATAATATAAATAAGGTAGGCATCATCATCTTTGAGGCTCGTTCGATGCCGTCACGCACACCGTTGGAGATGATCAGGAAGGTTGCCAACAGGATGAGGACTGTCCAGAAAACCGGTCTGACAGGATCCTGCGAGAACGTCATGAAATAGGTCTTGATGAGTTCGGGATCGCCCTGTAGTTTAACAAACAACGACGCCCAGATATATTCCAGGCACCAGCCGGACACCACGGCATAATATCCGGAAATGAGGAATCCCGTCAACACACCCATATAGCCGATGAGCATCCAGGCCGTTCCACCAGAGAGTTTCCGGAACGATCGGGCCGTGTTGGCCTGACCATGACGGCCGATGATGAACTCGCTGATCATACAAGGGATACCAAGTAACAAGACACAGAAGATATAAATGATGATAAACACGGCACCACCATTCTGGCCAGCCATATACGGGAAACGCCATATATTGCCCAGACCTACAGCCGATCCTGCCGTTGCCAGGATAACACCTAGTTTACTTCCAAAACTTGCTCTCTCTAACTTCGCCATTTATAATTTTCTCGTAATTCCGTTGCAAAAGTATAAAATAATTCTTACTTTTGCACCAAAATTGAAAATAAAAAATGAAAATCGTATCACATTTTATAAAGGATTACCCCATTTCGTGCGTTCTGTTTGCCGTCATCTGGTATCTGTCACTCTTCTTCAAAGCCCCAGAGACCCCTCTTGACAACGTGCTGCTCATCGACAAATGGGTTCACCTGGTGATGTATGGCGGCACCTGTGGAGTGCTGTGGATAGAATATTACCGACAGCACAACAAGCCAGATTATGAGAAACTGTTCGTCTGGGCTTGGGCAGCCCCTGTCATCATGAGTGGTATTATCGAGATTCTACAGGAATACTGTACGGAAACGCGCAATGGCGATTGGATTGACCTGACGGCAAATGCCCTGGGAGTAACGTTGGGAGCCATATTCGGTCTGACGTTCATCTACTTTTCACGCCACAAGGAATAGGGATTCAAGCGCAGATGACCATTGTAGTATCGACGGTCACCAGTCACCTCCTTCCCGATAAAATCGGGCTTTTCATAATCTTCATCCTCTGACTGGAGTTCCACTTCAGCCATGACCAGCCCCTCATTCTCACCATAGAACTCATCCACCTCAAATGTATGAGTGCCGCTCTTCACGAGATAACGGGTCTTGTCAATCAGACCAGGTTCACAGAGTTTCATCAGTTCCTTGGCCTCATCAAGCGTAATCTCCTTCTCAAACTCATAACGGGTGATTCCATCGGCATTCGACGGGCCTTTAATTGTCAGATATCCGCGGTCGTCACGAATACGTACCCTGACGGTACGACCGTGACCACTACAGATATATCCCTGGCAAATGCGGCTGCTAGAGTAAGCCCGCCGCTTGTAATCATCGTTAAGGACCAGAAACTTACGCTCTATCTCCAGCCCGCTCATCAACTGACGATGAAGATGGAATAGATGACAAAGATGATGGCCAGCACGACCAAGACGCCGAAGATCCACTCCAGTACTTTCTTACCGCTATCTTCCTGTTTCTTCTGATACGCAACCTTCTTCTGGGTTGCCTTAGATGGTTTTGCTATTTGTGCCATAAATTGAAATTTAATTAGGAATTAGAAATTAGGAATTAGAAATTATGATTACTTCTGCATCCGTCGTTTCAGAGTTCCTGTAATTTTTACTAATATATTAATAATCTCTTCGTTATCTTTAACAATGGACTTATATTCCACTTCTGACAGATAATCACCCGAATATAAACGCTTCAGCCAGAACTTGGTCTCGTTGGCCTCTTTCAATGCTATCGTAAGCTTTGTAAGAAAGTCCGCTTCACTCTGAGCATATTTGCTCTCTGCTGTATTTGCTCCAATACTCGTTCCACTTCGTAATACCTGTTTTAATATATCAACATTACCTTCTCTCTTATTCTGAAGATATTTATACATCTTGACGATTCTATCACTAAAATCTTCTGTCTTCTTCAAAATAACATTCTCAGGTCTTTTCTGCATAATCAGGTAATCATAATTCCTAATTCCTAATTTCTAATTCCTAATTCTCATCATCATTCACCGGGAATTCCATCAGGTATGCCTTAATGAAATCATCGATTTTACCGTTCATGACGGCATCGACATCGGTGGTCTGATAATTGGTCCGGTGATCCTTTACGCGACGGTCATCAAAGACATACGAACGTATCTGACTTCCCCATTCGATTTTCTTTTTACCAGCCTCAATCTTCGCCTGAGCCTCAAGGCGTTTCTTCATGGCCCGGTCGTAGAGTTGGGATTTCAACAGTGTCATCGCCCGCTCCTTGTTTTTTGGCTGGTCGCGAGTCTCGGTATTCTCAATGAGGATCTCCTCTTCCTCGCCCGTATCAGGATCAGTATACCAATAGCGCAGACGCACACCTGACTCCACTTTGTTTACGTTCTGGCCACCGGCACCAGACGAACGGAACGTATCCCACGACAGTTTGGCGGGGTCGACATACACCTCGATCGTATCGTCTACCAGTGGCGAGACGAAGACCGAGGCGAACGAAGTCATACGCTTGCCCTGGGCATTAAACGGACTGACACGCACCAGACGATGGACACCATTCTCCGACTTCAGATAGCCATAGGCATAGTCGCCGCCCTCTATCTGCATGGTCACGCTCTTGATACCAGCCTCATCGCCATCGAGCAGGTTCGAGATCGTCACCTTATAGCCATGAGCCTCCGCCCAGCGCATATACATTCGCATCAGCATCGAAGCCCAGTCCTGAGCCTCCGTACCGCCAGCACCAGAGTTTATCTTCAGCACCGCCTCCATGGGATCCTCCTTCTGACGGAGCATGTTCTTCAGTTCCAGATCCTCGATGGCCTTCATGGCATTCCGATAAGCCTCGTCGACCTCTTCTTCCGTCACCATCTCATCTTTATAGAAGTCGAAAGCCAACTGCAATTCGCCGGCCAGTGTACGTACCTCTTTATAACCGTCAAGCCAGCGCTTGATACCCTTCACCTTCTTCATCTGCTCCTCGGCCCTGACACGGTCTTCCCAGAAGTCTGGTGCCTGAGTACGAAGATCCTCCTCCTCATACTCCATCTGCTTCTTGTCTATCTCCAGATAACGGTGCAGCGCATCCGCCCGCTCCAATACATCTTTTAGTTGATCTTGTGTAACCATGGGTGCAAAGGTACGACATTATTTGTTGTCAATGGGACATTTTCGGGCACTTTCGGCAAAATCGGACAGATTAGGCGAAATATAGAATATTAATTATCGGATATTTTTTTCGAACTTTGCAGCCAGTAAGAGGTCAAAAACGAACAGCAGTATCGTCATGCCATCTGACACTATTTGAAAACTAACAAAATACTTTTAACTATGAGCAAGATTAAGACTATTGGTATTCTGACTTCAGGAGGCGATGCCCCTGGTATGAATGCAGCCATCCGTGCGGTGACACGTGCCGGCATTTACAATCTGTTTAATATCAAGGGAATCTACCGGGGTTTCGACGGCCTCATCAAGGGTGAGATCAAGGACTTCACCACAGAGGACGTCAGCGGTATCATTACCCGTGGTGGCACCATTCTGAAGACCGCCCGAAGCAAGGAGTTCATGACTCCTGAGGGTAGGCAAAAGGCCTATGAGACTTGCCAACAGCACGGCATCGATGCCCTGATAGTAATCGGTGGCAATGGATCGCTGACGGGTGCGTGGAACTTCGGTGTTGAGTTCGATTTCCCCGTCATTGGTCTGCCTGGCACCATCGACAACGATCTCTACGGCACTGACGCCACTATTGGATATGACACGACGATGAACACCATCATGGAGTGCGTAGACCGCATCCGTGATACCGCCAACTCTCATGAGCGAATCTTCTTTGTCGAAGTGATGGGTCGCGATGCCGGCTTCCTGGCTCAGAACTGCGCCATCGCCTGTGGTGCCGAGGCTGCCATCGTGCCAGAGGAATCGACCGATGTCGACCAGTTGGCCGCCTTCATGGGTCGCGGCATCCGCAAGTCGAAGAAGTCATGCATCGTCATCGTTTCTGAAAGTCCCAAGTGCGGTGCCTTATACTATGCCGACCGTGTAAAGCACGAGTTCCCTGAGTTTGATGTACGCGTCTCCATCCTAGGCCATCTTCAGCGTGGCGGAACGCCCTCTGCCCGCGACCGCATCCTGGCCAGTTGCATGGGTGTAGGTGCCATTGAGGCTATCATCCAAGGACAGCGCAACATTATGGTGGGCTACCGTATGAATGAGATTGTATACGTACCTTTCTCTGAGTGCATCCGCACTGACAAGCGTTTCGACACGCGACTCATCAATGTGCTCGACGAACTGAGCATCTAAGGAAAAAGTAAACAGGTAAAAAACAAAAACGAACAGATGATGAAGATCAAAGCAGGCTATACCAATGTTCCGCAGTGGAGAATGTTGACCGTAAAGGCTACCCTACCAGAGGAACTGAAGTGTTTGGATGAGATAGCCCACAACATGTGGTGGGTATGGAACCATGAGGCTCGCGACCTGTTCCGTGACCTCGACGTAGAAATCTATCATGAGGTACGGCACAATCCAGTGATGTTACTCGAGCGTCTCACCTATGGTCGTAAGGAGGAAATCCTGAAGGACAAGAGTCTCATGAAGCGCATCAAGGATGTCTATGCCAAATTCCGCAAGTATATGGATGTGGAACCAGACAAGAACCGTCCATCCGTGGCTTATTTCTGCATGGAGTATGGCATCCACTCAGCCCTGAAGATCTACTCTGGCGGTCTGGGTATGCTGGCTGGTGACTACGTGAAGGAGGCCAGTGACTCTAACGTAGATATGTGTGCAGTCGGCTTCCTCTATCGTTTCGGCTATTTCACCCAGAGTCTCTCGATGGACGGTCAGCAGGTCGCCAACTACGAGGCACAGAACTTTGGTTCTCTGCCTATCGAGCGTCAACTCGACAAGGACGGCAATCCGTTGGTAATCGATGTCCCCTATATGAACTACCATGTCTATGCTTACGTCTGGCGTGTGAATGTAGGCCGTGTGAAGTTGTATCTGCTCGACACCGACAATGAGATGAACTCTGAGTTCGACAAGCCCATCACCCACGCCTTGTATGGTGGTGACTGGGAGAACCGCCTGAAGCAGGAGATTCTGCTTGGTATCGGTGGTATGCTGCTGCTGAAGAAACTCGGCATCAAGAAGGATATCTATCACTGCAACGAGGGTCATGCAGCCCTCTGCAACCTGCAGCGTCTGTGCGACTATATCGAGGAAGACAGTCTGACCTTCAACCAGGCTATGGAGTTGGTCCGCGCCTCTTCACTCTATACCGTCCATACACCGGTGCCTGCCGGCCACGACTACTTCGACGAAGGCCTCTTCGGCAAATACATGGGTGGCTATCCTCAGAAACTCGGCATCTCTTGGGATGAGTTCATCGGCATGGGCCGTACGAACCCTGACGACAAGGGTGAGAAGTTCTGCATGTCAACCTTCGCCTGCAACACTTGCCAGGAGGTGAACGGCGTGTCGATGCTCCACGGCTGGGTGTCACAGAAGATGTTCGCTCCCATCTGGGCTGGTTATTTCCCTGAAGAGAATCACGTGGGCTACGTCACCAACGGCGTACACTTCCCCACCTGGGTTGCCACAGGCTGGCTAAAGAACATCTACGAGAAGCATCTGGATCCTGCCTTCATGACTGACCAGTCGAACGAGGATCGGTGGAAAGGCATCTACGACTGTCCTGACGAGGAACTGTGGCAAGCCCGTTTGGCCATGAAGCGTAACCTTATATTCTATATAGAGAAACAGTTCAAAGCCACATGGCTGAAGAATCAGAACGACCCCTCACGCATCACCAAGATGGCAGAACGCTTCAATCCCAACGCACTGATCATCGGATTCTGCCGTCGCTTTGCCACTTATAAGCGTGCTCACTTGCTGTTTACCGACCTCGATCGTCTCAGCAAGATCGTGAACAACCCAGAGCGCCCCGTCGTGTTCTTGTTTGCCGGCAAGGCTCATCCCGCTGATGGTGCAGGTCAGGGACTGATCAAGCGGATCTATGAGATTTCGCAGCGTGACGAGTTCCAGGGCAAGGTGATTTTCGTAGAAGACTACGACTTCCTGCTGGCCCGCCGTCTCGTCTCTGGTGTTGATATCTGGATGAACACGCCGACCCGGCCGTTAGAGGCCTCAGGCACATCAGGAGAGAAGGCCGAGATGAACGGTGTCGTGAACCTCAGCGTGAAGGACGGCTGGTGGCTGGAAGGCTATCGCGAGGGTGCCGGCTGGGCACTTACGGAGAAGCGCACCTACCAGAACCAGGAATATCAGGACCGCCTCGATGCAGCCACCATCTATGGACTGTTGGAGAATGAGATTATACCTCTCTATTATAATAAGGATAAGAAGGGCATCTCGAAGGGCTGGATCAAGGTCATCAAGAACTCTATCGCCCAGATTGCCCCCCACTACACCATGAAGCGCCAACTCGACGACTACTACAGCAAGTTCTACGAGAAGGAGGCCAAACGCTTCAAGGAACTTTCCAAGGACGGCTACCGACTGGCCAAAGAAATCGCCCTGTGGAAGGAGACGGTGGCTGAGCGTTGGGACAGCATCAGTGTGGTCAGTGCAGGATGGGACTTCCCCTTAACAGGAGGCGAGACCAATAAGCAATACCACTTAAAGTATGTCATCAATGAACAGGGCCTTGACGATGCCATCGGCCTGGAGAAGGTAGACATCCACACTGACAGCAACGGCGAAGAGCGTGTGCTACACGTCGAGCCGCTGAAGATGACAGGCCGTGACGGCAACAACTATACCTTTGAGGCAGACCTGACTCCCAAGCAGTCCGGCCAGTACAGAAGTGCCGTCCGTATGTATCCAAAGAACAAGCGACTACCCCACCGTCAGGATTTCTGCTATATGAAGTGGCTGGAGTTGCCTGATCTGAAGTAAATTGTAGTATTGCCCAACACCTCACATGACACGCCGACATCTGATGTTACCTGTATGTGAGGGTTATGTGAGGTCTATGTGAGGTGTTATGTGAGGTGTTTGAAATGCGCTTTCCCTTTATTTAAAGGGGTTTCGTGAGATTGATGTGAGGTGTTTCCCTTTTTTGAATGACCACTTGCAGATTGTTGCCTTGAATTGCCATCTCCAGATAGCAAAATCAAGGGTGCATTTGTAAGTATATATACTTAAGGGTCGTTCTGATGCCTTGCACGACTGTAAGGGATGCTTAATATGAGAGTAAGGGATGCCTCCTATAGGGGTATAGAAGGCATCTCCAAGAGTGTAAACAGGCATCCCTTACGGTCATGGAAAGCAAAATAAACATAAATCTGCATTTAGTGAAGCATTCTTCATGATTTTCTTGTTTTTTTTCGTATATTTGCACCGTAAATATTTAATGTATATATGAACGAGTGGTTTAATAACATCCGAATCTATCACCTGCTGATTGACAGATTCAACGGAGGCTGGCAGAAGCCGCCAACCAATGAGAACGGGCGCATGGACCTCACCAACGTGTTCTGCGGAGGAAACCTGGAGGGAGTCCTTGACAAACTCGACTACATCAAGAGTCTCGGCTTTACGGCGATCATGCTCTCGCCGATCTTCAGGTCGGCAAACTATCATGGGTATCACACGCTGAATTTTGAAGACGTGGATCCGCACTTCGGCACGTGGGAGGACTATCAGCAACTGCTGGATCAGGCTCACGAGAAGGGGCTGAAGATTATCTGCGACTTCGTGCCCAACCACTGCTGGTACGAGGCTCCGGTCTTCGAGGAGTCACTGCTGAAGAATGGCGGCAAGCACCGCGACTGGTTCTTCTATCCAAAGGAGGACAGCGACGAGTTCGTCTCGTTCTTAGGCTTTGGCGACCTGCCCAAGTTCAACCTGACGAACCCCGAGGTAGCCCGCTTCATGATCGAAAAGGCCGAGCGGCTCGCCCGCATGGGAGTCGACGCGTTCCGCATCGACCATGCCCTGGGACAGCCATTCAGTTTCTTGAGCCGTTTCCGTGAACAGATGCAGGCCGTCCGCAGCGACATCGTGGTGTTCGGCGAGGTGTGGGCACAGGGTATCGGCCCGCAACTGGCCAGCCAACTGTATTTCAAGACGGAGAAGAGGCTGAACGAGTTCCTGGCGCAAGAAGCCGAGCCCTTCAGCCAGGACGACTTGCAGGCCGACTACGTGGGCACGCTCGACGGCGTCCTGGACTTTGCCTACCGTGATATCCTCCTGGAGGAGGTCCATGCCGGCCGAGGCATCAAGGGCAATCAGACGCTTCGCAGCAAGATAGCCGATCACTTCGCCAAGTATCCTGACGACTTCAAACTGGTCTTGTTCCTCGACAATCACGACACCGACAGGTTTATGTTCGACTGCCATGACGACGTGAATCTGCTGCAGGAAGCCATCGACCTGACGACGGAACTGCCAAGGCCGTTCTCCTTCCTCTATGGGACGGAGCAACTGATGACGAACAATCCCACCATCTTCAATGCAGAACCCTACGCAGACCTCCGTGTGCGCAACTGCATGGACTGGTCAAAATCCCCCCAACTAAGTATCAGAAAACAGACCGTATGAACTTTGAAACATACCAATTAGACAAAAGGCTGGACTCTTTCAACTACCAGCAAGCACAAGCCGACATCCTGCCCATCCTGGAGAGAGGCAGCAACGTGGTGCTCGACATGACCGCCTGCAAATACATTTCAAGTGCAGGCCTGCGCGTGTTACTCTATTCCAAGAAGGTAGCAGCCTCAAAAGGACTGAAACTCTGTCTGGTCGGAATCAGTGAAGAGGTGAAGGACATCATGGATGTCACAGGCTTCAACACGTTCTTCGAAACCTTCAGCACCATGGAAGAGTGTCTTGAAAAGATGAAAGAGTAAAATGGCCAGACGATGCATAGAGTCGATTTATTTCCCACTCATGAGTACCAGGGGCTGAAGTTGCGACCAGGCAGGCCTTACCCCTTTGGAGCCATGGTCGTTGGCAATATGGTCAACTTCTCGGTATATTCCCGCTACGCCACCGACTGCACACTGGTGCTGTTCCACAATCGGGAGGAGGAGCCGTTCGTGGAAATCCCCTTTTTCAGGGAGTTCCGCCTGGGCAATGTGTTCTCGATGATCATCTTCGACCTGGACTATGAGAACATCGAATACGGTTTCCGGATGGACGGTCCCTTCCTGCCGGAAGAGGGCCACCGTTTCGACAAGTCGAAGATACTGCTCGACCCCTATGCGAAGTTGATTGTGGGGCGTGATATATGGGGACAGGAACCTAACTGGGACAGCCGTTACCAGTATCGGGCCCGAGTGGTGTTCGACGACTTCGACTGGGAAGACGACTTGCCCCTGGAGACTCCCGTCAACGACCTCATCATCTATGAGATGCATGTGCGCAACTTCACTTGCGGCGAGGCCTCTGGCGTGAAGCACAAGGGTACGTTTGCCGGCATCGTCGAGAAGATACCCTACCTGAAGGAACTGGGTGTCAACTGCGTGGAACTGATGCCCATCCACGAGTTCGATGAGTTTGAGAACAATCGCATCTCTCCCGTCGACGGGCGACGGCTCTTCAACCTGTGGGGCTACAGCAACGTGGGATTCTTCGCCCCCAAGGCGGCATACGCTTCTACGGGGAAATTCGGCATGCAGGTGGATGAACTGAAGAACATGATCAAGCGACTGCATGCCAACGGCATTGAGGTGATACTCGACGTGGTGTTCAACCACACGGCCGAAGGCAACGAGCAAGGACCCTACATCTCTTATCGCGGCATCGACAATAAGACCTATTACATGCTTACGCCCGACGGACATTACTATAATTTCAGCGGCTGCGGCAATACGCTGAACTGCAACAACCCCAACGTACGGGACATGATTGTGGAAAGTCTGCGCTATTGGGTGGTCGACTATCATATAGACGGGTTCCGCTTCGACCTGGCCGCCATCCTGGGGCGCGACCAGAACGGCCACCCCATGTCGAACCCTCCGCTGCTCGAATCGCTGGCGCACGACCCCATCCTCGGAAAGACGAAACTGATAGCCGAGGCGTGGGATGCCGGCGGACTCTATCAGGTGGGATCATTCCCCTCATGGGGGCGATGGGCAGAGTGGAACGGAAAGTTCCGCGACAGCATGCGCCGATTCCTGAAGAGCGACCCGGATGTGCTCGGTGACGTGAAGGAGCGCATCATCGGCTCGCCCGACCTCTACGCCTCACAGGGGCGCGGCATCAAGGCCAGCGTGAACTTCATCACCGCCCATGACGGCTTCACGCTCATGGACCTGGTATCCTATAACAGCAAGCACAACGAGGCCAACGGCGAGGACAACCGCGACGGCGAGAACCATAATAACAGTTGGAACTGTGGCTGCGAGGGTGATACTGATGATCCTGAAGTCATCGCCCTGCGCAACCGCCAGGTGAAGAACGCCATCACGATGCTCATGGTGAGTCAGGGCATACCGATGGTGCTCTCGGGCGACGAGATGGGCAACTCTCAGCAAGGCAACAACAACGCCTACTGCCAGGATAACGAAATCGCCTGGCTCAACTGGAACAATCAGAAGAAGCATGCCGACATCTTCCGCTATTTCAAACTGATGATCCGCTTCCGCCGACTACACAAGGTGCTACGCTACGAAGACCACCTCAGACTATGCGACTATCGCAACCTGGGATATCCTGACTTCTCGTGGCACGGTGTGAAGGCTTGGCAACCCGAAAGCGGTTATAACAATCTCACACAGGCCTTCATGCTCAACGGGCAATATGCCGACGATGACGACTTCATCTACGTGGCCATGAACATGCACTGGGAGATGCACGGCTTTGAACTGCCCCAACTGCCAGCAGGCCTTTCATGGCGCGTATTTGCCAATACTGGTGTAGAGGCTCCTGATGATATCTTTGAGCCCGGGCAGGAGCCACTCATTGAGAGCCAGCATGAGGTGCTGGTAGGCCCACGGTCCATCATCGTCTTAGTGGGGCGCTAGTCTGCGTACATGGCATCGATCTCCTTACGATAGTTCTCGTTGAGCACGCGACGCTTGATCTTCAGGGTATTGGTCAGTTCGCCCCGCTCCATCGAGAAGTGATGGGGCAACAGGGTGAAACGCTTGATCTGCTCATAGTGAGCCAACTGCTGCTGAAGGGTATCGATACGCTCCTTCATCATCTCATGGATCTGCGGACTGGCACAGAGTTGCTCCCGGCTCTCAAACGGTATCTGATGCTCACGGGCATATTCCTCCAAAAGCGAATAGACGGGAATGATCAGGGCTGAGACGAACTTACGCTGGTCGGCGATAATGGCTATCTGATCAATATACTTGTCGACCAGGAGTTTCGACTCAATCATCTGCGGAGCAATGTATTTGCCGTTGGAGGTCTTGTAGAGGTCCTTGATACGCTCCTTCAGGAAGAGCTCCCCGTCCTTCAGATAGCCGGAGTCGCCAGTCTTGAAATAGCCGTCGACAGTAAAGGCGGCCTTCGTCAGGTCGTCACGGTTATAATAGCCCCTGGTGATGGTCGGACCTTTCAACAGCACTTCGCCTTCACTGCTGATCCTGACGTCGATGCCTTCGATGGGAATGCCGACACCACCGACGGTATACGGCTCGCCAAGATGATTGCAACTGACGGTGGCCAGACTCTCCGTCAGCCCATAGCCGACAATCATATTGATGCCGATGGAATGGACGAACTCCTCGACCTTGGGATTCACCGTTGCTCCTGCCGTCGGGAAGAAATGGGCATGCTCAAGGCCCAGTTCCTTACGCACCAGGGAGAATACTGTCTTGTTAAGCATCTCGTACTCCAGATGAAGCGCTAACGGCGGGCGACGGCCCTTCGACAGGTAGTCGACGTTATGCTTCTTACCTACATTCATGGCATGTAGGAACAGTTTGCGTTTAGGAGCGCTGGACTTCTCGATCTTCTCCATCACGCCCATGTAGACCTTCTCCCAGAAACGGGGTACCGACGACATACAGGTGGGATGCGTCTCCCGCATCGACTGCTGCACCTCCATCGGGTAGGTATTCACGATCAGGGTGGCTCCCTTCGTCAGAGAGAGAATCTTCCATCCTTTCTCGAAGATATGGGTAAAGGGCAGAAAATTCAGCACACGGTCCTTCTCGCCCACTGGCACACACTTGTTGTTGGCCTCCATGGCGGCATGGTACTGCCCGCAGGTCAGAATGACGCCTTTTGAATCGCCCGTAGTACCAGAGGTATAGAGAATATTGGCAATATCATCCATCGAGGCCTGGGCTGTCAGAGCATCTACCTCCGTCTGGCGTGGCAGATTCTCACCCAGTTTCAGGAAGTCCTCGAAGTACATGACATTGGCATCCTTGCCGGAGATGCGCACCGCCTTGTCGAAGATGATGATACGCTCTAAGGTCTTGCAGGTAGCAAACACACGGCGGGCCTTGTCATACTGATCTTGTTCGCCGACGAAAAGGAAACGCACCTTTGCGTCGCTCACCATGAACTGAATCTGCTGTTCGCTGCTGGTGGCATAGAAGGGGATGGTGACGGCACGGATACCCCAGGCACCAAAGTCACAGAACAGATATTGGATAGAGTTCTGCGAGAACACGCCAACGTTCTCCTGTACCTTCACACCCAGATTCAGCAGAGCGTTCGACACTACCCTGACCGTATCAGAGAACTGATTCCAAGACAGAGACTTCCATTCCTTTCCGCCAAAATCCTTGTAGATCAGCACCTCGCGGTCGCCATAAATCTTAGCCTGATCATGAATCAATCTGGCCAAATGAGTGTTTGTTTGCATAGTCGCTTTCTATAAATCCGCTGCAAAGTTACTACTTTTTTTAGACAAAAGAACAAAAGAAACATAAAAAAAATAGGCTCACATGTACTTATATTTAAAAAAATGATTATCTTTGCACACAGAACTTGAAACATCAGTGATATGAAGATTGTAGATTTCAGTCAGAGCAACTCCATCATCAACCTCTATATGTCAGAGTTGCGAGACAAGAATTACCAGAAGAACCGGCTCCTGTTCCGGCATAATATCACGCGCATCGGCGAGATGATGGCCTACGAGTTGTCGAAGACCCTGGAGTATAAGACCAAGACCATCACTACGCCACTGGGCACGGTAGACATACCGCTGCCGAAAGACGATATGGTCATCGCCACTGTGCTCCGTGCCGGGCTGCCGTTCCATGAGGGATTTCTCAATGTGTTCGACAAGGCCGACAATGGTTTCGTCTCTGCCTTCCGGATGTATATCAACCGTGAGCATACCGAGGTGGGCATCCATACTGAGTACATCGCTACCCAGAGTGTCAAGAACAAGACGCTGCTGATTGTTGATCCCATGTTGGCTACAGGCGGATCATTGGCAGCAGCCATCGACTCGCTGCTGGAGACGGGCAAACCCAAGAAGATTCACGTCTGCTGTGTCATCGCGGCCCCCGAAGGTCTGGAGGTGGTGAAGGAGGCGTTGCCCGAGGACAGCCAGATCTGGTGCGCAGCCATCGACCAAGGCATGAACGAGCAGAAGTACATCGTCCCAGGCTTCGGAGACTGTGGCGACCTCTGCTACGGTGAAAAGTTACAATCATTCCGTAAAATTTCTGAAAAGCGATAACTATGCCACAAGACCTAAGTAATCACAGAACCCTTACACTGACCAACGACTTGAAAGACGTGCCGCGGCTGGCTACTTTCGTCGAGGAGATTTGTGAGGCACTAAGTTTCGACGACATGGTCACCATGCAGATGAACCTGGCTATCGAGGAGGCCGTCGTCAACGTAATGGACTATGCCTACCCCGAAGGGGTGAAAGGCTACGTGGATATTGAGGTATGGGCAGACGAGCAGTGGCTGACGTTTGTCATCACAGACTCGGGCAAGCCTTTCGATCCTACGACCAAGGGAGAGGTTGACATTACTCTTTCTGCAGAGGAACGTGACATCGGCGGACTAGGCATATACCTCGTACGTCAGATGATGGACAGTATCGGATATGAGTATAAAGACGGACATAATGTCCTGACACTGAAGAAAAAGGTGAAAGGGTGAGAAATAAACGTAATAAATCAATAAAGTAACAAATATCATTATGAAAACAACATTTGAGGAAAAAGAAGGTAAGTACATCATGCACTTTGAGGGTCGTCTCGACACAGCAGCATCCATCCAGACAGAACAAGAAATGAAAGTTCTCCACAACTGCGAAGGTCACGACATCATCCTTGATTGCGAGAAACTTGAATACATCTCTTCCAGCGGACTTCGTCTCTTCCTGGCACTACTCAAGGTCGCTAAGTCTAAGGGCAGCAAGGTTGCTGTCGCCGGCATGAACGACAACCTCCGACAGGTGTTTGCCATGACGGGCTTTACCCACCTCTTCGAGTTCGTATGAACATGCTGAGTCCACACACTGTGGATCTCTTGAACGCATATAACGCTCATCTTCCACAGTTGGAACAGTTGGCTGAGCAGGTTTCCAGCATGCTACTGAAGGCACTGCGCGAACAGAATATCCAACTTAACACCTTCGAGCGCCGTGTAAAGACGGAAGACTCACTGACAGGCAAGTTGGAGAAGAAGGGGAATAAGTATAGAACCATCTACGATATTACCGACCTCGTCGGTATCAGGGCTGTGACCTATTACACCGACGACGTCGACAAGGTGGCAGCCATCGCCAAGCAGATATTCGACGTCGACTGGAAGAATTCTGTGGATAAGCGCAAGCACCAGTTAGACAGTTTCGGCTACCTCTCTCTTCACTACATCTGCTATCTGAAGGAAGGACCATTACGCGACATCCCCTTCGAGATACAGATGCGGACAGCCTTGCAGCACGTGTGGTCGGCCATTGAGCACGACATCGGCTACAAAGGCGCCGTCAAACTGCCCCCCGAGTTCGTACGTCAGTTCAGCCGTCTGGCGGGCATGCTCGAGATGGCTGACGACGAGTTCAGCCGTCTGAGAACTGCTATGTCGGAATACCGCCGGCAGGTGCATTCGCTGGTCAAGTCTGGCCAGTTCAGCGAAGTGTCACTCTCTACGGAGTCCTTCCGCCAATTTCTTGAACTGCGCCCCTTCGACCGCCTGAACCAGCGCATCGCAGCCGTCAACCAAGCGGAGATATTCCCCGCCCCGATGATGATTTTCCTGCCTATACTCGAGACCTTCCGTTTCAAAGACCTCGGCGACGTGCAACAATTCATTGATGAGAACAGCGAGGACGCTTACCAACTGGCACTCTCCCAGTTGGCCGTCACCGATCTCGACATCCTCTCCGAGAGTATCGGACTGCAGAACCTCTGTCTGGTCTATGCCCTCAAACAGGGAGGCGGCCTGTACGGCATCAAGGCCGTCTACGATGCCGTCAACGGCGAGCAGGCCGCCAATATCACGCTGGCAGAGGGTGTACTCCACCTAGCACAGCAACTGCCGTTCATGCACAGACTATAGCACAAACGCAATACGAATTAAATCCCGAAACGCTCGCACGTTTCGGGATTTAATACGTTTATATAGGACAATGTGCCTATTCTATCATCAAATCAGACGGAGTGTTCCCATCAAGTAGACGAGGCCGAAGCCAAGTACCATCGAAAGGACACCCATGATAATACCAATCTTCGACATATCCTTCTGTTTGACATACCCAGTAGCGAAAGCCAAGGCATTCGGTGGGGTAGAGATAGGCAGAATCATGGCCGACGAAGCGGCGATGGCCACACCGATCAATACAGTACCCGTACCACCGATAGGTGCGAGTTTATCACCCATTGCACCGCAGACCACAGCCAGGATAGGCATTAGCAAAGCGGCTGTCGCAGAGTTGGAGATGAAGTTGGAGAGAACATAACAGATAGCACCACCCAACAACAGAATCAGCAGCGGCGAGAACTCGCCGAAGGGGATGCTCTCCACAGCATTTGCAGCCAGACCAGAGGCATTCAGACCATAACCGAGGGCAAAACCGCCAGCCACCATCCAGATAACACTCCAGTTGATCTGCTCCAAGTCGCGCTTGTTAATTACACCTGTCAGGGCAAAGATACAGAACGGAACCATAGCCACCGTATTGGCATTGATGCCGGTGAAACGGTCAGAGAGCCAGAGAGCGATGGTAAGGAAGAAAGTGATTATGACCACTGTGGAGTGGAATCCCTTCTGCATACCTCCTTCTATGTTCAGTTCTACCGTTTTCTGGCTGAAAGGGAAGAACTTCAGAAGCAGCCGCCAACTGATAAACAACAGCAGGATTACCAAGGGGAACATGAACATCATCCACTGACCGAAGCCCAGACCCAGGTTCAGGCCCTCAGGATCGTTCAGATACTTCAAGGCGATATTGTTCGGCGGTGTACCAATAGGAGTACCCATACCACCCAGGTTGGCAGCTACAGGAATCGCCATGGCCAGAGCGATACGACCCTTGCCCTCAGGAGGCAACTGACGGAATACAGGCGTAAGGAACGTGAGCATCATAGCGGCAGTAGCCGTGTTCGAGACAAACATCGAGAACAGACCCGTCACCAGCAGGAATCCCAATAGCACCATCTCACTCTTCGTTCCGAAAGGCTTCAGCAGCACTTTGGCCAATTGGGCATCGAGACCAGTCTTCGTGGCGGCGATAGCCAGAACAAATCCACCGATAAACAGCATGATTACTGGGTCAGCAAAGCAAGCCATCACACCCTTGTAACTGAGTAATTTGCCTACCTCTTCCTCGTTTACCATCGGCGCGATACCACTGTCCGTACAGAATAGCAACATCAGTACCATGATGGCTATCGATGTGGCCCATGAACTGACTACTTCGAGAATCCACATCAATGTGGCAAAGGCAAAGATGGCGATGATACGCTGCTGGATGACGGTGAGGTTCTGAATACCGTACCACTCGGCAGGTATGTTCCAGAGCAGGAGGGTGACTAATGCCACAAGGGCAATCTTGACGACACGCTTGGTGCTGTCTTCGGGATGATACTTGCGCTGGTGGCGCATCTTGTGATACGTCTCTACCAGATGGAAGCCTTCGTAAATGTGAAACATCGACTAAAGATTTACAATTTTACAATTCCTATTATTACAATTTTCGCGGTTGCAAAGGTACGAAGTTTTTTCTGATCAGCCGACGCCGAATTCTTAAATAATACGAATATTGAGTGTATAAATACACGATTTCATGTCTGCTCCTGTGCATCAAGACTGATTGACAAGTAGACATAGCAAAAAATCATGCAACATCGTGCCACTCTTCGAAGGCTACGCCTAAAGGAAGAAAGGCAGATCGCCACAACAAAACAACTTGTTTTGTTCTGTAAAAGATGCCTTCCAACAGTCATGGAGACTATCAGAACGAGAACAAAACAAGTTGTTTTGTACCAGTGATGGTTAGTGTATCTTTCGTAAAAAGGTACACCGCAGTTAATGAACTGATATTAAGAACGTTACGGCCAATAGTGTAACTTTGTGGCATTTGCCGATGTTTGAAGCGAAAGAGCCTGGTGTATTATTTCCCCAAGAACTTGGTATCCAAATAGGCCTGGAAGGTCTCTTTGTACATATCGCCGATGGGAAGATAGGTCTCGGCGTCCATGATGACCCGGTTCTTGTTCACCTCCTGGATCTTGTTGAGGTTGATGATATAGGAGCGATGGATGCGCATGAAGTAATCCGGCAATCGCTCTTCCATCTTCTTCATCGACAACAGGGTGATAATGGGCTTCGCCTCGCCTTCTATCCACACCTTCAGGTACTCGCTCATGCCCTCAATATATCGGATGTCAGGGATGCAGACCTTCACGACACGGTAGTCGGTCTTGAGGAAGATGACATCGTTTTCAATCGGAGAGTGCTCATGCCTCTCAGTCTTCTGCTCTAGCCTCTCGCTTAATCGATTGGCCGCCCGCTGGAATTCCTGCAGGCCGAAAGGCTTCAGCAGATAGTCGACGGCATTGACACGGAAGCCCTCGACGGCGTACTCGGAGTAAGCCGTGGTGAAGACGATCTGTGGCGGTACAGCAAGCGACTTCACGAAGTCCATGCCGTTGAGGTCGGGCATGTTGATGTCGCAGAAGATGGCATCCACCGTGTCGTGCTCCAGGAACGCACGGGCTTCCAGCGCACTCTGGCACTGGGCAGCCAGTTCGAGGAACGACACCTTATTTATATATGTAACGAGTTGTTGCAGAGCCAGCGGCTCATCATCGATAGCAAGACAACGGATATTCATTGGCTGATTCACGGATTTACGATTTACACATTGATGATTGGAGGGGAATGACGAGTTCTACGGCATAGACATCAGGCTCGTCGCTGATGTCGAGCGTATAGTTCTTACCATATATCAGATCCAGTCGGCTCCGCACATTGGCGAGGCCCACGCCGCCTTTCTCCTCGTTGGGTTTCTCTGCCTTCGAGTTACGGCATGAGAACCGCAGCATCTCTCCCTCGACCACGCCAGACACCTCGATAAACGATTCCTGCTGGTAACTGACTCCATGTTTAAAGGCGTTCTCGATGAAGGTGATGAGTATCAGCGGCGGAATCTGACGGTCTGGAGTTTCCTGGGGAAGGCTGACATGGATACGTACCTTATCAGTATAACGCAACTGCATCAGCGTAATATAGTGACGGACAAAGTCGAACTCCCGCGTCAACGGCACAACCTGCTTATTACCCTCGTAGAGCACAAAACGCATCATCTTCGACAGTTCCAGGATCGTATCCTTCGCCTTCTCAGGGTCTATGTCGACAAGGGCATGGATGTTGTTGAGTGTATTCATGAAGAAATGCGGATTGATCTGATAGCGCAGGTACTCCAACTGCTGCTCCAGGTTCTGCTTCTCCAGTTCGGCCAGTCGCTTACGGTCGTCGCGACTGCGGAAATAGCCCTTGATACCCAAGTTGGCACCAAACATCAAGATAAGCAGGACGACGGCCATGATGTCTCGCTCGCCAACGAAGGGAGGCGGTCCGTTGCGACGATGCATCTGGGGACCAGGCTCACCAAACGGCTGATGACCGCCGTCAAACTCTTTCGGCGGCTCATCGAAGTGAGGCCGATGCCTGTCCGGCTGTTCGATATGTGGCCTGTGCATCAGAGGCTTCCTGTCATGAGGCCGGCTGTTACACTGATAAACCATAAAGGCCACGAGGACCACTGCCACGATGGAGAAATACGCCACCCTGCGGTGCTGATGCACCAACAGCGGCGCCAGCAAGAAGTTATGGACGAGGAACAGGACGAGGTAAATCGCGAACTTACGCCACACCAAGAATACCTCTGCCCAGTCGAATGTGACATTCGAATCGCTGATGGTGCGCACATACAGACTCAGCAGCGGGGCTGCAAAGAGCAGTCCCCACACCACCAAGTAAGCGATATTCTCCTGACGCGATTGCTTCATCCAATGCACTTTTGTCATATACAATAACGTAAGAATCCAAAATATATTGTTTCAGTGCCATCCACCAGGGAAGCCTCCTCCGCCACCGCCAGGACCAAAACCACCGCCACCACTATAGGACGAGAGGCTGACCGTCGATCCTCCGCTGACGCTGGCATCAGTATAGCCCATGCCATCGAAGATGCTGTTTCCGCCGCTGACGGTGACGCCACTCTCCAGCGAGGGCTGTGAGGCTCCAGACAACACGATGCCGCTGCCACCGCTCGAAGGTGTCTTGAAGGCGAAGGTGTCGCTGCCAACGGTCAGGGCATACCAAGTGTTCTTGCTCCAAGAACTGGCAGAATAGCACGACTGCGACAGGCTGCTGCCACTCTCTATACCACCAATGGCGATGATGGTGCCGCCCTCGACGTAAAGTTTATAACCGCCTTCCGTATTGGCATCCAAAGCCACTTCGGGAGTACCAGAGCAGATAGCATAGACCAATCCGCCCTTGATATACATGTTCCCGTTGGAGTCCAGGCCGTCATTACCCGTGGAATAGCCACAGACATATCCACCGCTGATCGTAAGATGGCTGGCAGCATTGATGGCATCGTCGCTAGCCTGCACATAGACCTGTCCGCCACTGATGGTGATGGTACCTTTCGACTCCAGTCCCTCATGGCTCTTGGAATAGACATTGACCGTGCCGCCCGTAATGGTGATATCTCCATCGGCTTTCACACCCTTGGCGTACTTATGGTCTGACGATGAACTGCTGTTGCCACCCCAGCCGCCAGGCCTGAATCCACCTTGACCGCTCGAAGAACCATAGTTCGTGCCCTGTGCCTGAGCGATGATATGGCCGCCACTGATGGTAAGGGTGCCGTCAGAGTTGATGGCGCGTCCGCCCTGTCCGCTGTTGGTCAGCGTCAGTGTACCACCGCTGATATCGATGGCCGTATCAGCCTTCAGACAGGCACTTGCCACCAAGTCAGAGGCGTCGCTGGTGTTCACGCCACCACTGTTGGACACTGTAATATTGGTGGTCGTGCTGGACTCATTAATGTAGAGTGTACCCACGGCCTTGACGCCCTTGGATCCAACAGCAGAGGTGTTGATGTTCAGCGTGCCGCCTTGTATGTAGATATTGCCAGAGTTCTCATCCTCGTGGTCAGTGGTCTCGCCTGTGACGTCATCATCGTCCTCGAGATCGCACTGGATACCGTCATCTCCGGCACTGATGGTCACATCACCACTATTCATGACAAAGTATTTGTTGCACGAAATACCATCTCCTGCCGTTGACTTCACGGTCAGCGTCAGGTTCTTCACCGTGACATAGTCGCCGCTCTTGATGGCATGCTTGGTGTTGCCGTTGACAGTCAGTGAACCCTTGCCCTGCAGTTGGATCTGTCCCTTACTATAGATGCAACCTTTCCAGCCCTCATTGGCATCGGCACCATCAGTGAGTGTGTTGACTGTCCCATTCTTAGCACTGATCTGTATGCGCTTTTTGTTGCTGATATTGATGACAGGCCCTGAAGGATTGGTCAGCGAAACACCAGCCAAAGATACCGTACACTTGTAGGAACCATCAAGGGCAAACTCGCCATCGGCAGTCGTCCCTGATAACTGATAGGTTATTTCATCGTCGTCCACAGCGTCTGTATTCGTCTGTGCGATGGTGACGTGATTGCCGCTGATGGTTGGTGTGACATACTGTGCCACATTACCTGCCACCGTCACAACGGCATTGCCACCAGTGCTATAGGCTATGTCGACCAGATTGGCAGTGACTTCGGTATCGTCCACCGTCATTTCATCGATATCAGAGAGCGAAAAGGTCTTACCCATGATGGTCACCGTCTCGCCGTCAGCGTAGGTCATCTCTCCCGTCTGAGCGGCAGGGAACTGATAGACGACGCTGCCCACCTTGACGTTCAGCGTCTGAGCCGTGGCTGCTATCGTCAGCACAAGGGCTACTATATATAATAAGGTACGTTTCATTTCACAATCATCTTATAGGTTTTTGACTTCGTCTTGACAATATAGACACCGCGCTTCATCTGCTCCTTCGTAACCTTATGCCCCTGAAGGTCGTAGATGTCTGCTGCCTCATCGAGCGTGGCAGTGGTGATCTCCTCGATAGCGGTCGTCTCGCTGGTATTCGAGAAGTACATCTTCGAGAGGTTTGAAAGGGTAAAGGTCTGCGAACCTGCCGTCAACGTGTTTCCGCTGACTGTCAGTGTCAACGACGACACGTCAACGGAAGCCTTCGCCCCGTCCGTCGTCTCAAAGGTCAGGTAGGCATATTCTTCGGCTTGCACAGTCAGTGCCCCTACCAGAGCCATCATGATGATTACAATCTTCTTCATATCCGTGTAGTTTTATCTTTTTCGGATGCAAAGATAATAAGAAATCGGGGCGTTCGCCAAAAATATTCAACGAACGCCCCGATTTATTCTGTGAACCTATCTGTTACTTCACTTCCCAGATATCATTGGTCTCAAGGAGTTCCATAAAATTATGGTACTTCTTCTGACCGCTGACCTCAGCGATTTGTGCGTGAACTGCATCGTTGTAGGTGGGAGCCTCCACGTCGCGGATCACGCCGAGGGCGATGGGGAAGCCATCTTCGGGTGTCATCATGGCGAGTTTCAACTGCAGGGTGTTATCCTCACAGTGGGCATCATGCACGAGTACATCGTCGAGGGTATAGCCATCCTTACCGATCTCCACCACCTTCAGGCCGAAGCCCTGCTGCACGAGACCGAACTCATTGTTCTCACCAAACACGAGTTTCTCGCCATGCTTTACATAAATGGCATTCTTCTTACGACCCTCGTTGTTGTATACGATATCGTGGCAGTGGTCGTTGAAGATCACACAGTTCTGCAGGATCTCACAGACCGAAGCACCCTTGTGCTCATAGGCAGCCTTCAGAATCTCCACCGTTCCCTTGGCATCGGTAGCCACGGCACGGGCGAAGAAGTGTCCACGGGCACCGAAGCAGAGTTCGGCAGGACGGAAGGGATCCTCAACTGTACCATAAGGACTCGACTTCGACACGAAGCCACGGGGAGAGGTGGGGGAATACTGACCCTTCGTCAGACCGTAGATACGGTTGTTGAGCAGGATCATGTTCAGGTCGATGTTACGACGGTTGGCATGGATGAAGTGGTTACCACCGATAGCCAGTCCGTCACCGTCGCCAGACACCTGCCAGACGGTGAGGTTGGGATTAGCCACCTTCGCACCAGTAGCGATGGCGGCAGCACGACCATGAATGGTGTTCATGCCGTAGGTAGCCATATAGTGAGGCAGACGGCTCGAACAGCCGATACCACTGATCACTGCAACATTCTCGGGAGCCACGCCGATCTCAGCCATGGCCTTATGGAGCGATGCCAGGAAGAAGTGGTCACCGCAACCCGGACACCAACGAGGCTGTCCTTTCTTAAAATCTTGTGCTGTATATGTACTCATAGCTTTACTTCTTTAAAATGTCCTCGAATGCGTTGACTAACTCTTCTACCACGAAGGGCTGACCTTTCACCTGATTGAACTGGAAGGGCACAAAGCCGTCGACCTTCATGCGGAGATAGGCAGCAAGCTGACCCATGTTCTGCTCGGCCACTACCACCTTATTATATTTATTAAGGACGGCAGCGGTGTTCTTGGGCAGCGGGTTCAGATACTTGAAGTGCGTCTGTGCCACCTTGTAACCCTTCTGACGGAGTTCATCCATCGCCGAGTGCAGATGACCGTAGGTAGAGCCGAAGCCCACAATCAGCAGGTCTGCATCGGCATCGCCATCGACCTCGAGGTCAGGTACCTGGATATTGGCAATCTTCTGCTGGCGCAGACGAGTCATCAGATCATGGTTCTCAGGATTCGTAGAGATGGCACCTGTGTTCGAGTCCTTCTCCAGTCCGCCGAGGATATGAGCAAAGCCCGCACGACCAGGCACAGCCCAGTAGCGGGTACCGTTCTCGGCACGCATATACGGTGTCCATTTACCTTTCAGTTCCTCAGGAACATAAGGGGGATTGATGGGGTCAAGTTGGGCGAGATTAGGGAGTTTAAAGGCACCCGAGCCGTTGGCTACGAAAGCATCCGTCAGCAACACGACAGGTGTCATGTGCTCCAAGGCGATCTTACAAGCCTGATAGGCAGCATCGAAACAGTCTGTAGGACTGGTGGCAGCCATCACAGGCATCGGACTTTCACCATTACGGCCAAACAATACCTGCAACAGGTCTGTCTGCTCCGACTTCGTGGGAAGACCCGTGGCAGGACCACCACGCTGCACGTCGAGCACCACCAGCGGCAGTTCCATGATGACGGCGAGGTTCATGGCCTCACTCTTCAGACAGATGCCAGGGCCAGAGGTAGAAGTCACACCCAATGCACCAGCGAACGAAGCACCGAGGGCTGACGAACAACCAGCGATCTCGTCCTCGCACTGAACGGTGATGACACCACAGGACTTATGTTTCGACAACTCATGCAGCACGTCAGTGGCAGGGGTGATGGGATAAGAACCAAGGTAGAGCCTCAGTCCTGCTTTCTCGGCAGCGGCGATGAAACCGTAGGCCGTAGCCTTGTTACCCGTGATATCCATATAACGTCCGGGCTCCTTGGTCTTCGACTCCACACGATAGACGTTCACCGTCGAAGAGTGGGTATTATGGCCGTAGTCGTAGCCTGCCTGGATCACCTTGATGTTAGCCTCAGCGATGGCGGGTTTCTTGGCAAATTTCTCCTTCAGGAAGTTGGCCACGAGATTGAGGTCACGGTCGAAGAGCCAGCACACGAGCCCGAGGGCAAACATGTTACGGCACTTCATCATCGCCTTCATGTCCATGCCCGTATCAGCCAGACAGTCCTTCACCATCGTGGTGAGGGGGCACTGGATCACACGGTCCGGGTCGATGCCCATCTCACCGAGGTAATCCTCTGTCTTAAACTGTGCCTTCTCCAAATCCTTAGGTCCAAAGGAGTCGGTATCGATAATGATCGTCGCGCCTGACTTGGCATAGCGGTACTGCGTCTTCAGCGCAGCAGCGTTCATGGCTACCAGCACGTCGCACTTGTCGCCAGGGGTGTACACCTTACCAGCACCGATATGTACCTGGAAGCCTGAGACGCCCGTCAGCGAACCTTGCGGGGCGCGGATGTCAGCGGGATAGTCAGGGAATGTGGAAATGCCGTTGCCAACGGTGGCACTGACCGTAGAGAAGATGTTTCCAGCCAACTGCATACCGTCGCCGGAGTCACCAGAGAAGCGTACGACCACCTGGTCGAGCTCTTTCACTTCTAATTGTTCTGCCATAATTATTTGGTTTATTACTAACTTTCGGGCTGCAAAATTATTCATTTTTGCCCAAAATGCCAAAAGAAATGTAAAGAAAGTGTATATTCGCCTTTATTTTCTTGCAAATATACACTTTCTATACAATAAATATTCAATCTTAATACTCGAACGACGAGCCGCCGAGGAACTCACGGAGGAGTGAGGTGGGCGGTATCTGCGTCTCCGGAATAGGTTTAATGTAACGCAGGAACTTCAGCAGGCGGTAGGCCTCGGCGTGCTCGGCGCAGTTCTCCGGCACCTGTTCGAGCAGGGGCTCTGCCTGACGCTTGATGACAGCCAGTTCAAAGAGCATGGCAGAGTTGAACATCGCATCAGCATTCTCCTGGAAGGGGAAGATCCACTTATTCTCTCCGGCACGGACTGAAGACCAACGGCGAATGGTCTCCTGAGCCGAGACGGCACGATACTTGTGGTCGCGGATGATGCGGCGCAACAGACGATTGTCGGTGGTGGGGATATAGTTGTGGTTGTCGAGCAGGATGGTGGTCAGGGCCGAGGCGTAGACACGGAAGATCTGGTCGTTAGGGATTGCAGAGGTCAGTTCCGGATTCAGGGCATGGATACCCTCTACGACCAGTATCTCGTTCTCCTTCAACTGTAATTTCTTGCCGCTCTTCTGACTGGTGCCCGTGGGGAAGTCATAACGCGGCAGTTCCACCTCTTCGCCTCGGAAGAGGGCCGACAGTTGCTCGTTCAGCAGCGGCAGGTTCAGGGCGTGCAGGTTCTCGAAGTCGTAGTCGCCCTTCTCGTCGAGCGGCGTCTTGTCGCGGTCGAGGAAATAGTCGTCGAGCGAGATACCCACGGGCTTGATGCCGTTGACAGCCAACTGTACGCTGAGGCGCTTGCAGGTGGTGGTCTTGCCACTCGACGACGGTCCGGCGATGAGCACCATCTTGATACCCTTACGCTGGGCTATCTCGTCTGCGATCCTGGCAATCTTCTTCTCCTGCAGGGCCTCGCTGATCTGTATCAACTGCGACGAGTAGCCCTTTTCGATCACCTCGTTCAGGTCGCCGATGGTGCGCAGGCCGAGGATGTCCTGCCACTGGTGGTGCTCCTTGAAGATACCGAACATCTTGTCCTGATGCGTCATCTCGCCCAGTTCATCAGGATGCTCACGGGAGGGGATGCGCAGCAGCAGGCCGTCGTAGTATTTCTCCACGCCGAAGAGGTAGAGTTGCGAGGTGTTCGTCAGCAGCGAACCGTAATAATAGTCCACATAGCCGTCAATATCATAATAGGTGGTGTACAGGCTGCCGATGCTCTTCAGCAGTTTCACCTTCGACTTGTTATGGAGACTGTCGAAGAGTTCTATGGCCTCTTGCGTGGTTGTCTCATGCCGATGGATAGGCAATGCAGCATCGATAATCTCCTTCATACGGCGGCGGATGGCTCCAGCATCATCGAGAGTCACAGGCCGTCCGATGTTCAGATTTACGTAGTAGCCGTTAGACACCGGGATGTCAATAGCCACCTTACAAGGATCAAAGAGGTCGTGGACAGCCTTACAGAGCACAAAGAAGAGCGACCTGGTGTAAGCCCTACTACCGCTGGAAGAGGTGACATCCAGAAATTCGACCTGCTTCTGCTTATAGATCCGGAAATGCATTCCCTCCACCTTATTATTAACATGTGCCGAGATCGGACCGTGCTTCATCTCGAGTCCCGACTGGCGATAGGCCTCTTCGAGCGTGCAGCCCATCGGCACTTCTATCGTCTGTCCGTTATTACGAATGTGAATCTGTACTGTCTGTTCCATATTTATAGTTCTTTATCTGCCTGCAAAGATAACAAAAAAAATGAAGAGTTAGAAGCAAATAGTGAAAAATTTGCTGCCACAGTGCAAAAATAATCAGTTATCAATTGTCAATTACGAATTATTTTTGTAACTTTGTGGCCGAATTCGAATTAAAAGCTATCTTTTATGCTTATCATATTTAAACTTCTTGGCTCACTCGCTCTTCTGATGTTCGGTATGAAATCGATGAGTGAGGCTTTGCAGAAGATGGCAGGTCCGCAGTTGCGACACGTCCTTGGGGCAATGACCACCAATCGCTTTACAGGTATGTTGACAGGTATGCTGGTGACGGCATCTGTACAGTCTTCAACGGCTACGACGGTGATGACCGTCTCGTTTGTCAATGCAGGACTGTTGACGCTGGCGCAGGCTATCTCCGTCATCATGGGTGCCAATATCGGTACCACACTGACGGCATGGATTATGTCGGCAGGTATGTCGTTCGACATCACCAGCGCCGTCTATCCCGCCTTCTTCATCGGCATCATCCTGATCTATCTGAAGAAATACCGCTATATCGGCGACTTCCTTTTCGGTCTGTCGTTCCTACTCTTGGGACTGGGCACACTACGAGCCACAGGAACGGAGATGCACCTTGGCGAGAACCAGGCTCTGCTCGACTTCTTCGCATCCTTCGACCCCAATTCGTTCCTCACTACGCTGATATTCCTCTTCCTGGGTGGTGTGATGACATTCTGCGTACAGTCGTCGGCTGCCGTGATGGCTATCACGATGATCCTCTGTTCGAGCGGCGCCCTGCCCATCTATCAGGGTATCGCCCTGGTAATGGGTGAGAACATCGGTACGACGGTGACCTCTAACCTGGCTGCGATGTCGGCCAACACGCAGGCCCGCCGCGCTGCTTTGGCTCACATGTTCTTCAACGTCTTTGGTGTTATATGGATCCTGTTCGTCTTCCGTCCGTTCATCGACATGGTGTGCGGTTGGGTAGGCTACGACGTGACCATGCAGAAGAGCGCTGTGGAAACCAGCGTGTTCCTCGCCAACTCGGCTAAACTGAGTTTCGTGCTTGCAGCCTTCCACACAGCCTTCAACGTGGCCAACACATTCATCCTCATCTGGTTTATCCCCCAGATAGAGAAGTTCGTATGTTGGGTGATCAAGTCCAAGAAGGTCGACGAGGAAGAGGACTTCCGCCTGCATTTCATCACCGCTGGCTTCATGAAGACGCCGGAACTCTCAGTACTCGAGGCCCAGAAAGAGATCCAGTCGTTCTCAGAACGTATGCAGCGGATGTTCGGCATGGTAAGGGAGCTGCTCACCCTCTCAGCCAGTTCAACCAACAAGAAGGATAGTCAGGCTGGTGATTTCAACAAACTCTACACCCGTATCGAGAAGTACGAAGGCATCAGCGACAATATGGAACTGGAGATTGCCAAGTATCTCGAGTCTGTGAGTGATGCTCATCTGTCTGACGACACGAAAGCCAAGATACGTGCCATGCTCCGTGAGATCTCGGAGTTGGAGTCGATTGGTGATGCCTGCTACAATATGGCCCGCACCATCTCCCGCAAGTACAACGGCAAGGAAGACCACTTCGTTGAGAAGCAGTACGACCATATCCACCAGATGATGGAACTGACGGACCAGTCGCTGACACAGATGAACCGCTTGATGGGTGGCCGCAAGGAGTCGTTCGACCTGAACCGCACATTCAATATTGAGCATGAGATCAACAACTACCGCAACCAGTTGAAGTCTCAGAACATCACAGATGTGAACAATCACGAGTACACCTACGCTGTCGGCACCATCTACATGGACCTCATCAACGAGTGCGAGAAGTTAGGCGACTACGTGGTGAACGTCGTCGAGGCCCGCATGGGAATCAGGTAGGTAAGAGTGAAGAATTTGCTGCCGCCACACAAAACTTGAAGGGCGGCAGCAAATTTTTCACTTTTCACTTTTACTTTTTACTTTTTTTTTGTACCTTTGCAGCCGCAATTCAAGGGGTGCCCACGGGTGTGGGCTGAGATGATACCCTCTAACCTGATCCGGATCATGCCGGCGTAGGGATGGATAGTAACTCGACAAACACAATGTTCCCCTTTACATTATTTATTAATTAAAGGTACAATTAAAGAATGAAAAGTAACAACGGACAACACGGATTACATGGATTTTGGAGAAAGGCCGTGGTGATGGCTGCGCTGGCGAATGCAGTAAGTATGAATGCCCAGGGCGAACTCGACTCACTCCTGGCGGTAGAACTGCAGGGTGTGCAGGTGGTATCGACGCGAGCAACGAATAAAACACCTGTGGCTTACACCAACATGGGGAAAGACGAGATCAAGGCCGTCAACTTCGGACAGGACGTGCCCTACCTGCTGTCGCTGACCCCCAGCATCACCATGACCTCGGATGCAGGCAACGGCATCGGCTATACCTCACTCCGAGTGCGTGGCACGGATCCCAGCCGCATCAACATCACGGCCAACGGCATACCGATGAACGACGCTGAGAGCGCCCAACTCTACTGGGTGAACATGGGCGACTTTGCCAGCAGCGTGCAGTCGATGCAGATTCAGCGCGGCGTGGGAACATCTACCAACGGTGCTGGCGCCTTCGGTGCTACGGTGAACATGCAGACGGAGAACATCGGCACAGAGCCATACGTAGGCCTCGACCTCTCTGGAGGATCCTACTACTCCCATAAGGAGACCCTCCGCTTCGGCACAGGACTCATCAAGGAGCACTGGGGACTGCAGGGCCGACTCTCGAACATCGGCTCGAAGGGCTATCTCGACCGTGCCTCGACGAAACTGAACTCCTACTTCCTGCAAGGCGGCTATTTCTCGGACAACACGGTGGTGAAACTGCTGACCTGGAACGGTATCGAGGAGACCTATCATGCCTGGAACTACACGTCGAAGTACGAGCAGAGCCTCTACGGCCGCACCTATAACTCCTGCGGAGAGTATTACGACGACAACGGCAACGTACATTATTATGACGGCCAGACAGACAACTACCACCAGCAGAACTATCAGTTGCTGTGGAACCAGCGCATCACGGGCAACCTGAGCCTGAACATGACAGGCCACTACACCAAGGGTCAGGGCTACTACGAGGAATACAAGAACGGACGCAAACTGGTGGAATATCTGCCTTACGGCCCTTGGTTCGATGCCGAGGCAGGCGGCAACTCCAAACTGAAGAGCGACCTCATCCGCCAGAAGAAGATGGACAATGACTTCTTTGCCGTCGTGGCCTCATTGGTCTACAACAACCGCGAGGGCATCGAGGCCACTGTCGGCGGTGGCTGGAACAAGTACGACGGCGACCACTTCGGACTGGTGAAATGGGTGAAGAACGTGCCGCAGGGACTGGAACTGCTGCCCGACTTTGAATACTATCGCGACAATGCCAAGAAGACAGACTGGAATGTCTATGGCAAAGTGAACTACGAATTTGCCCGCGGCCTGAACGGCTTCCTCGACCTTCAATACCGCCATATCGGCATCCGGATGCAGAATCCTGGCGACTGGTACGGCGCCAATGCCGATGGCAGATACGTGATCGACGAATCATTCAATTTCTTCAACCCCAAGTTCGGCCTGAACTACGACATCACCCCCAACCACAAGGTCTATGCCTCGTATGCCATCGCCCACAAAGAGCCGACACGCAACGACTATGAGGACAACCTCGGCACGGAACTGAAGGCCGAGCGCCTGAACGACCTCGAGGCTGGCTACAAGTTCCAGAGCAAGCGTTTCTCGGCTGGAGCCAACATCTACTGGATGAGTTACAAGGATCAGTTCGTGCTGACAGGCGAACTGAACAACATCGGCGAGGCCATCGCCAAGAACGTCGGCAAGAGTTATCGCCTGGGCGTCGAACTGGAGGCAGCGTGGAAGCCCGCAGACTGGTTCCGCTGGGATGCCAACGCCACCCTGTCGAAAAACCGTGCGCAGGACTGGGACGTGACGCTGATGGACGGTTCCGTGGAGAGTCTCGGCGACACCCCGCTGTCGTTCTCGCCCGATTTCATCCTGAACAACATCCTGACCTTCAACTATCGCGGCATGAAGGCCAGCGTGCAGAGCCAGTACGTAGGCGACCAGTATCTGACGAACACAGGGCTCAAGAGTTATCAGACGCTCGACGACAATGGCAGACCCATCGATGTGAGCATGATGCTCGACGGCCACTTCACCACGAATATCGACCTCAGTTACACCTTCGCCCTGAAGTCGTTGGGCATCAAGGACCTGACCCTCGGCGTGAGCCTCTACAATATCTTCTCCGCCAAATACGACAACAACGGCTGGGCCGCTCCTGCCTTCATCAAGGAGAACGGCCAGGTGAAGGCGACAGGCTGGGACACCTCAGACCAGTACGAGGCCGGCTTCGCCCCCTCGGCACCATTCAACGCGATGGCTCACCTGTCTGTCAATTTCTAATGAGATAATCGCAATCAGTCATGATGATGACCTTCCTGGAAGCCCACTGGCTCGACATCTTCACCACGATACTCGGACTGCTCTATATCTGGCTCGAGTACAGGGCCCATATCGCCCTCTGGTTCGTAGGTGTCATCATGCCGGCCATGGACATTGTACTCTATTGGGAGCACGGCCTCTACGGCGATGCCGGCATGGCCTGTTACTACACCCTAGCCGCCCTCTACGGCTTCTATGTCTGGAAGTTCAAGAAGACCAGGAAACTGAAACAGGAACTGCCCATCATCCGCATGCCGAGAAGGAAGTACCTGCCTGCCACGCTGTGCTTCTTCCTGGCCTGGGGCGTCACCTATTATATATTAATAAGGTGGACCAACTCCACGGTGCCCGTACTCGACTCGTTCACCAACGCCCTGTCGTTCATCGGCATGTGGGCCTTGGCCCGTAAGTATCTGGAACAGTGGTTCTTCTGGATCGTGGTCGATGTCGTATGCTGTATGCTCTATGTCCAGAAGGGCATCCCCTTCAAAGCCGGGCTTTACGGCTTGTATGTCGTCATCGCCGTCGCAGGCTATTACAAGTGGAAGAAGATGACCAAAATCACCAAGTATGACCGAGTTTGATGCCGTCATCCTGGCCGATGGAGCGTTCCCAACGGCTGAAGAGCCTCTGCGACTGCTACGGGAAGCGCCCTACGTCGTCTGCTGCGACGGTGCCGTCCGCCACTGGCCCCAGTGCGATGCCATCGTGGGCGACGGCGACTCCGTGCCTGAAGAACAGAGAAGCCGCCTGACACAGATCGACGAGCAGGAAGACAACGACCTGACGAAGGCCACCCGCTACTGTCTGTCGAAGGGCATGCGGCGGATTGTCTATCTGGGTGCGACAGGTCTGCGAGAGGACCACACCCTCGGCAATATCTCGCTGATGGCCCGCTACCAGCAGGAGTTCGGCGTGGAGCCCCTGCTAGCTACCGACTACGGCTGGCTGGTCGTGGCCGAGGGCGAAAGACGGTTCGAATCGTTCCCAGGCCAGCAGGTCAGCATCTTCAACCTCGACTGCCAGTCGCTCGCCTCTGAGGGTCTCCGCTGGCAGTCCTACCCTTACACCCAGTGGTGGCAGGGCACGCTGAACGAAGCCACAGGCGACACCTTCCTGCTTCGAGGCGACGGACGCTATATGGTGTATCGCACCTACCAGCGGAAAGATAAAGAATAATCCTTACAAAGCGTCTCTCAAAACTCGCGTATTGACGGCCAACTCATCATGAGGCCACAAATACGCGAGTTTTGAGGCATTAGGGATAAGCGGCTGATACAGAGACGATTGCAGCGGTGACGGCGATTACGGGCGCCAAAAAGAGGCTCTGTGTCGCCTACCCCCGCCAGTTTAGTGTCGTTAAGATGCCTTCCAACACAGTGACTAAGGCTTAGTACGAGAGTAAGGGATGCCTTCTATATAGGTATAACAGGCATCTCCAACACTCGTAGAAGGCATCTTAACGACCATCGACTGCCATCCCTGATAGAAACATCGCTGAAATCTCTCCCATTTGCGCCTATTTCGAGCAAAATGAAGAGGCTATTTTTAGGCAAGTTTTCTTTACAAAGTGTCCTTTTCTCCCCCTAAGTAGGGGGAGTCAGAGGGGGGCTGATCAGCCTCATCATTCCCTGCTCTGACCCCTGCTCAGACCACCCCTACCCCTCCTGCTCAGGAGGGGAAAAGATGACAAAAGAGCCGTTAGTATTAAACTATGTTAAATATTCACGGTTTTATGCAGTGTTTTCGTACCTTTGAGGTTTATATAATAAAGACTAAAATGTTTTGCTTATGAAAAAATATCTATTATTACTGAGTTTGGCAGTTGGCTGCATGACGGCCAGCGCAGGAGCCCCCAAGCGGAAGATGCTGGAGCAGGGCAAGAAGTGGACCTACATCTATCATTATGTTGAGATTCTGCCTAACAACACTGAAGGAGACATGTTAGCAGGTGCAGATGGATGGCCAGTCGAATACACACTTAAAGGCGACACCGTCATCGATGGCCGTCAATATATGAAAATGTATAGGTTTGATATCGCTAATTATAAGACTGAGTACTATGCAGCTTATCGTGAAGACGAGGAAGGACGGGTCTATGTGACAGACGACAGAGGTCGAAGAGATTTCAAACTCATTGATTTCAACGATCCACTCCCAGTGTTAGACAATGATTATCCAATGCCTTACAATGATCCTGGCTCAGCCTTTACAGAGACCATCAAGGCTAACGGAAACCTCTTCACCCGTTATCGATACACGAATTCCAATACCGTTGGCATAGAGGGGGTAGGTTACCAAAAATACGGGTTGCTAACGTTTGCTTTTTATACTATCCCTCCATTAACCAACCACTTCGAGGAACTCTACTCCGTCAGCACCCAGGACTTCACGTTCTATGCCTCCGACTTCGACGCTCCCAAGGAGATCGAACTTGCCGAGGGTGAGCGGAAACTGATAGAAAGCAATAACGACTTCGCCTTCAACCTCTTCCGCGAGGCCCGCATAGATACCAGTTGCGTCCTCTCACCCCTGAGCATCACCTATGCCCTGGGCATGCTCAACAACGGGGCCGACGGCCAGACCCTGAAGGAGATCAACCAGACACTCGGCTTCGGAGAGGCTGGTGCCGACGCCATCAACGCCTTCTGTCAGAAGATGCTCAAGGAGGCCAACACCCTCGACCCCGAGACCAAGGCCCTCATCGCCAACACCATCTTCGTGAACGAAGGCCTGGGCTACCGCCTGCAGGAGGGATTCATCGACAAGGCCAACACCTACTACAGCGCTCAGCCTCAGAACCGTGACTTCGCTGACGGTGAGACGATGGACGTCATCAACCAGTGGGCCAACTACCACACGGAAGGAATGATTCCCGAAGTGCTGAATGAAGACTCCTTCCATCCTGATGTCGTCAGTTATCTCCTCAACGCCCTCTATTTCAAGGGCATGTGGAGCAATCCCTTCAGAAAAGACATGACGCGGAATGAGTCCTTTGGCGGAGGAGAAGAAGTGCCTATGATGCACAAGATGGGCGAGGAATTCCAATACACAGAGAACGACCTCTATCAGGCCGTCGTGCTACCCTATGGCAACGGCGCCTATCAAATGACCGTCTTCCTGCCTCGTGAGAACAAGACCGTCGGCGACGTGCTCGAAACCCTCAACGGCAGCAACTGGCAGCTTGAGGGCAGTTGGAAAGAAGTCGATCTGAAACTGCCTCGCTTTGAAACAGATACCTATCAACCGCTGGTAAAGGAGATGTCTGAATTAGGCATGCCTACTGCCTTCTCTTTACTTGCCGAGTTCCCCTGGTTCTGCAATACGCCAATCTATATCAGCAATATGTTCCAAGTGGCCAAGATCAAACTCGACGAAGAGGGTACAGAGGCTGCCGCCGTCACCGTGATAGAAACTGCTGGGTCCGCCATACCTGATGAGCCAAAGCGATTCCACGCCAATCGCCCCTTCCTCTACATCATCAGCGAGCAGTCCACAGGCGCCATCTTCTTCATTGGCCAATTTACGGGCGGCGTGACGGCTGACGTCAGAAGCGGCATTGTCGGCACGAAGTCAGAGTCCAAGACGGCCTCTAACCATCAGATTTACAACCTCTCAGGCCAGCGTCTGAGCAAGGAACCTATTCGTGGTCTCTATATCAAGGATGGCAAGGTCATGATCAAATAAGGGCAGGAAATACCCACACGTTTGATATGTCGGAGTGGCAAAAGAGCCGCTCCGACATTCTATTTTAATTTCTTTAACCTAAAAAGAATTGTGTGCGTGCAAAAAATTGCTAATTCACACTTGCCATTTCGCATTTTCTTTGTACCTTTGCGCCGTGATTTGAGAATCACCTCGCCAGAACGGGCTTCACCTCAGCAAAAAGCAAACTTTCTGCATTCGGTTTGCACCGTCCTTGCACCGCATTTCGAAAATAGTAACAACTTAAATAATAAACAGTTAGTAATATGGCAAAGTTAGATTTGACACAGTATGGCATCACCGGTTCAACCGTGATTGCTCACAATCCGTCGTATGAGTACCTCTTCGAAGAGGAGACAAAGGCAGGCCTCGAGGGTTTCGACAAGGGCGTAAACACCGAGCTCAATGCCGTTAACGTGATGACTGGTATCTATACCGGCCGCTCGCCTAAGGACAAGTACATCGTGAAGGATGCACAGAGCGAGGACAAGGTATGGTGGACTTCTGAGGAATACAAGAACGATAACCACCCCATGTCTGAGGACGTTTGGGCCAAGGTGAAGGAGATCGCCATCAAGGAACTTTGCAATAAGAACCTGTATGTGATGGACGCTTTCTGCGGTGCCAACGAGGCAACCCGTCTGCGTGTCCGTTTCATCGTCGAGGTGGCCTGGCAGGCTCACTTCGTGAAGAACATGTTCATCCAGCCCACCGCTGAGGAACTGGAGAGTTTCGAGCCTAACTTCGTGATCTACAACGCTTCTAAGGCCAAGGTTGAGAACTACAAGGAACTGGGTCTGAACTCAGAGACTTGCGTAGCCTTCAATACCACCAGCCGCGAGCAGGTGATCATCAACACCTGGTACGGTGGTGAGATGAAGAAGGGTATGTTCTCTATGATGAACTACTATCTGCCCCTGCAGGGTATCGCTTCCATGCACTGCTCTGCCAACACCGATATGGAGGGTAAGAACACCGCTATCTTCTTCGGCCTCTCTGGTACAGGTAAGACCACGCTGAGTACCGATCCTAAGCGTCTGCTCATTGGTGACGACGAGCACGGCTGGGACGACGAGGGCGTGTTCAACTTCGAGGGTGGCTGCTATGCCAAGGTGATCAACCTCGACAAGGAGAGCGAACCCGACATCTACAACGCTATCCGTCGCGACGCCCTGCTGGAGAACGTCACTGTCGACGAGGCTGGCAAGATCGACTTCGCTGACAAGAGCGTGACTGAGAACACCCGTGTCTCTTATCCTATCAACCACATCGAGAAGATTGCCCAGAAGGTGAACGGCAAGAGCGCTGGTCCCGAGGCTAAGAACGTGATCTTCCTCTCTGCTGACGCCTTCGGCGTGCTGCCTCCCGTATCTATCCTGACTCCGGAGCAGACGAAGTACTACTTCCTCTCTGGTTTCACAGCCAAACTCGCTGGTACAGAGCGTGGCATCACAGAGCCCACTCCTACCTTCAGCGCTTGCTTCGGCCAGGCCTTCCTCGAGTTGCACCCCACCAAGTATGCTGAGGAACTCGTGAAGAAGATGGAGAAGAGCGGTGCCAAGGCTTACCTCGTGAACACTGGTTGGAACGGTACCGGCAAGCGTATCTCCATCAAGGACACCCGTGGTATCATCGACGCCATCCTGGGCGGTGACATCCTGAACGCTCCTACCAAGAAGATTCCTTACTTCGACTTCGAGGTTCCCACACAGCTCAACGGTGTGGCATGGGGCATCCTCGATCCTCGCGACACCTATCAGAACCGCAATGAGTGGGAAGAGAAGGCCAAGGATCTGGCTGCACGCTTCATCAAGAACTTCAAGAAGTACGAGGGCAACGAGGCCGGTAAGGCACTCGTCGCTGCAGGTCCGAAACTGTAAGAAGTCTGACCACTATTATAGAATTGGCTGTGCCGAAAGGTGCAGCCAATTTGTTTGTTTTTCCGTTAATATAGCCAAATTATGACATATTTTCTTTAATTATAAGGTGAAAATGACGAGTTTTTGCGGAATTGTGAGTAACTTTGCAGCCGTATTGTGAGTAAACTGTATATCAGACAAGAATGAACAAGCATATTTCTGCACTCTTCGCCTTGATGATGGGGGCGCTGATGATGACGTCGTGCCTCAAGTCAGACGACAGCAGCAGTTCGATTATTTATAACAACGACACAGCCATCACCGCCTTCAGCCTGACGACCGTGAACCGCTATATCCATACCACCTCCAAGAGTGGTAAGGACACTATCAATAAGAAGGCAATATCCAATCCCGTCACATTCTATATCGACCATTACAACAAGAGGATCTATAACGCAGACTCGCTGCCTGCCGACTGTGACCTGAAGCACGTGGTGACAAGCATCAGCACCAAGAACAGCGGTGCGATTGCCATCAAGAGCCTGATCAGCGACACCCTGTTCATATACAACGCAACAGACTCTATCGACTTCACGCAGACAAGGGAGATCCGCATCTATGCCCAGGACCGCAGCACCTATCGCGCCTATCAGGTGACCGTCAACAAGCATCAGGCAGCCACTGGCAAGTTGCTGTGGGAAGAGATGCCTGCCGGCAGTTACCCCGTCGACGAGGTGAAGGAGGAATGGGAACAGATCGTGGCCAATGCAGGGCTGGACCGTTTCATCGGAGCCGGCACGACAGAGGCCTACGCCTTCGATAAGGAAGGGCACCTGATGGTGACGACAGACCAAGGAGCCACATGGGAGATAGACGATCTTGACGACGACCTGTCGCTGCTGCCGCACGAGAGTGTCGCCTTCGTCTCCTATCCCTTTGAGGCCAACGAGCAGACAGACTATCAGATGATTGTAGGAGAGTCGGGCGAGATCGGAAACGAGAGCAGTGTGTGGCGCAAGATCGTGGAATACGGTGACAACAGCCAGCCTGGCAAGTGGGTCTACATGCCCTATGAGTCCTATAACAAATACTACCTGCCCAACCTGCCTGACATGAGCCTCGTATGGTTCCACAAGACCGTCATGGCCATCAGCAGCACTTATATCCTCATCACCAGAGACGGCGGCATCACATGGAAGGAATCAGCGACGATGCAACTCCCTGCAGGCGACCTGATGGATGTGGAAGCCCGCACAGACGACAAGGGCGCCCTCTGGCTCAAGGAAAAGAACTCGGACAAAGTATGGCGAGGAATATTGGTGGAAGAATAAGCCTGCTAGCGATTCTCCTCCTCTGTGCCCTCATCACCAAAGCCCAGGATGATCCGGAGTACAAGATGGAGGCAGGAGCAGGAGCCGGCCTGGTGACCTACACAGGCGACTTCAACGGCAATCTCCTGAAAGGCATGCAGCCCTGGGGTACGCTGATCGCCAAATACCACCTGAGTCCACGGGCAGCAGTGGCCTTCAACCTGGGAATGGGAAAGATCAAAGGCTCCAGCGATAAGGCGGAGACATGGTATCCCATCGAGCCGTACGAGTTCAACAACACGCTCACGGAGGGTGTCATACGATATGAATACAACTTCTGGGCATACGGAACAGGAAAGGAATACCGTGGGGCAAGGCGCCTGGTGCCTTTTATCACCATCGGCCTAGGACTGACCCACCACAGTGGCGAGAACAGCGGCATCACGATGAGCCTGCCCATCGGAGCCGGCATCAAATACAAGATCGGGCAGCGGCTGAACCTGATTGCAGAGTGGGCCATGAGGCTTACACCCAGCGACCAACTCGACGGGCGAAGCGACATCTACGGCATCAAGAGCAGCGGACTCTTCAAGAACACCGACTGCTACAGCGTGCTGCAACTGGCACTTACCTACGACCTCTGGATGAAGTGCAAGACCTGTCACAACGACAGAGACTGAAGAAGATTGAACATTGAAAATTGAAGATTAAGATATATGAAAGAGCAATTGGACATGAACCGCATCCCACAGCACATTGCCATCATCATGGACGGCAACGGACGCTGGGCCATGGATCGTGGGCTGGACCGTACATTCGGTCATAAGGCTGGACTTGACAACATGGAGTACATCACCACCTTGTGTTCCAGATTAGGCGTGAAGTACCTCACAGTTTATGCGTTCTCCATCGAGAACTTCAACAGGCCCGCCTATGAGGTGGAAGCCCTGATGGGGCTGGTGCTCAACTTCTTCAAGATGCAGTTGTTCCACAACAACAACGTCAGTTTCCACGTTGTCGGCGATGTCGAGCGACTCCCAAAGAGCGTGCAGGACAAACTGCGCTCCATGGAGGAAGAGACGGCCATGTACGACGGCATGTCACTGATCATCGCCATGAGTTACTCGTCGAAGCAAGAGATCGTGAATGCCACCAAGAACATTGCCCGTAAGGTGCAGAGCGGCGAGATGGCCATCGACGATATCGACGAAGACACCATCAGCAAGCATCTGTGGACCAACGGGATTCCCGATCCAGACCTCCTCATCCGTACTGGCGGCGAAGTGCGCATCTCCAACTACCTGCTCTGGCAGTGCGCCTATTCAGAGTTCTACTTCTGCGACACCTACTGGCCTGACTTCAAGGAAGAGGAACTCCACAAGGCCATCATCAGTTTCCAGAAGCGCCAGCGCCGCTTCGGCAAGACCGAGGCGCAGATAGAGGCCGAGGAAAAGGTGAAAGGGTGAAAAAGTGAAAAGGTGAATAATAGACAATGAAACTATATAATATAATAAGGTATAAGGCAAAGGGTATATGGATGAAAGCAGTTTTGCTCTCACTCTTTCACCTTTTCACCTTTTCACCTTTAATGGCCCAGGACAAGATCGTCAACCCTGACATCTCCTATGCCGGTACGCCTCGCAGTTGTGAGATAGGAGGCATCGCCGTCGAGGGAGTCGATGGCTATGAAGACTATGTGCTGGCAGGCCTCTCCGGACTCAGTGTCGGACAGATGATTGATGTTCCTGGCGGTCAGATTACCGAGGCCGTGAAGCGCTACTGGCGCAACGGACTCTTCTCGAAGGTCAGCATCACGGCCGACTCCATCGTGGGCAGCAAGATCTACCTCTGCATCCACCTCGGCATGCGCCCCCGCATCAGCAGCATCCAGTACCACGGCATCAAGAAGTCTGAGCGCGAGGATATGGAAACGAAACTGGGCATGATGCGCGACGGACAACTCACGCCGAACATGATCGACCGCGCCAAGATCCTGGCCAAGAGATACTTCGACGAGAAGGGCTATAAGAATGCAGAAATCGACATCGTACAGCGCGACGACCCAGAGAGGCCGAACCGCGTGATCCTCGACGTGAATATCGACAAGAAGGCGAAGATGAAGGTGCACAAACTCATCTTCGAAGGCAACGAGAAGTTGAAGGACAAGAAGATCAAAGGCTCACTCATCAGCAAGGGTGCCTTCGGAAAAATCCATGAAGCAGGCAAGTTCGCCAACATCTTCAAGTCGAAGAAGTTCACCGATGAGCGCTATCACGAGGCCAAGCAGGCGCTGATAGACAAATACAACGAACTGGGCTTCCGCGATGCCACCATCCTCGAAGACTCTGTCTCGAACTACGACGACAAGCACGTCGATGTCTATGTGAAGATCGAGGAAGGCGACAAATACTTCATCCGTAATATCACCTGGGTAGGCAACACCGTCGTCACCACCGACTATCTGAACGCCGTGCTCGAGATGAAGAAGGGCGACGTCTACAACCAGAAGCATATCAACAAGCGACTGAAGGAAGACGACGATGCCGCCGGCAACTGGTACTACAACAACGGATACGTGTTCTCGAACATCGATCCCGTCGAGGTGAACATCGTCGGCGACTCCATCGACCTCGAGATGCGCGTCACCGAGGGTCCGCAGGCTCACCTGAACCACGTCCGCATCTACGGTAACGACCGCCTGTACGAAGAGGTGGTAAGGCGCGAACTTCACACCAAGCCCGGCGACCTCTTCAATAAGGAAGCCATTACCCGCTCCATCCGAGATATCGCCTCCATGGGCTTCTTCGACCCCGAGAAGGTGACACCCGACATCAAGCCCAATGGCGAAGACGGTACCGTAGACATCAACTGGCAACTCGAACAGAAGTCGAACGACCAGTTGGAGTTCTCCTTAGGTTGGGGACAGACAGGTATTATCGGTAAGGTGGGCATCAAGTTCAACAACTTCTCCATCCGCAATCTCTTCGGCAAGAACAAACTCCATCGCGGTATCCTGCCATACGGCGACGGCGAGCAGTTAGGCTTCAGTTTCCAGACCAACGGCTCCTACTACAGTTCGCTGAGCGCCAACTACGGCACGAACTGGTTCGGCGGCAAGCGACCCAACAGCCTGAACTTTGGCGTGTTCTACTCCAAGCAGTCCGACATCTCGAGTTACTACCGCAACAATGCGTTCTACAACAACTATGCGCTTTACAACTCAGGCTACGGCATGTACAACACCGGCCTGTACAACTACGACTCGATGCTCGACGACGACAAGACGATGACCGTCTTCGGAGCCTCCGTAGGATGGGGTAAGCGCCTGCGCTGGCCTGACGACTTCTTCCAGTTGTCGCTCTCGCTGGGCTATACCCGCTACATGCTGCGCGACTGGAGTTACTTCTATATCCACAACGGCAACTGTAACAACATCAACCTGGGCCTGACCCTTTCGCGCGTCTCTACAGACAACCAGTTGTTCCCGCGCCGTGGTTCAGAGATGACGGCCTCTGTCACCCTGACGCCGCCCTGGTCCGTATTCAACAACAAGGACTACGCCTCACTGGCCAAGAACAGCAATTCGGCCAAATATGAAGACGAACTGCAAGACGTCTACCGCTGGATTGAATACCACAAGTGGAAGTTCAAGTTGCGCTCCTTCACAGCCCTTACAGGAGGCCAGAAGTGCTTCGTGCTGATGACACGCGTGGAGATGGGACTGCTGGGCAGTTACAACGACAACAAGCGCTCACCCTTCGAGACGTTCTATGTCGGCGGTGACGGTATGAGCGGCTACTCCTACGGCTACTCCGAGGAGACCATCGGCCTCAGAGGCTATGAGAACGGATCGATATCCTACTCGTCTGCCTATGAGGAGATGATGAACGGCCGGAAAATCTCATCCTACAACTCCTATGCCTACGACCGCTTCACCCTCGAGATCCGCTATCCGTTCATGCTAGGCAACACCACCATCTACGGCCTCGGCTTCCTCGAAGGCGGTAACGCCTGGGCCCGCGCCAAGGACTTCAACCCCTTCAAGATGAAGCGCTCTGCCGGTCTCGGCGTACGCATATTCCTCCCCATGGTGGGTCTGATGGGTATCGACTGGGCCTACGGCTTCGACGACGTCTACACCAACCAGGCCGGAGCCAAGAAGCAGGGCGGAAGCAACTTCCACTTCATCCTCGGACAGGAATTCTAAGAAAGTGAAGAGTGAAAAGTGAAGAGTGAAGAAGGTTTAGCTCGGCGGCCCAAAGGGGAAAGCCAATTTGCTTCCGCACTCCAACAGAATCCTCTTCAAAATAGAAACAATAAAAAATAAGAAACAATGAATGTAGTAACAAAGAACATGGTAAGACGTTTGATGACATTAGCACTGCTAATGATTCTTCACTCTTCACTCTTCACTCTTCACACAATGGCCCAGAAGTTCGCATTGGTGGATATGGAATATATCCTCAAGAACATACCGGCCTACGAGCGAGCCAACGAACAGTTGAACCAGACCTCTAAGCAATGGCAGGCAGAGGTCGACGCCCTCACCACCGAGGCGCAGACACTCTATAAGAACTACCAGAACGAGGTGGTCTTCCTCTCCAAGGAGCAGAAGAAAGAGAAGCAGGACGCCATCGTCGAGAAAGAGAAGCAGGCAGCCGACCTGAAGAAGAAATACTTCGGCCCCGAAGGCGAACTCTTCAAGAAGCGCAACGCCCTCATGTCGCCCATCCAGGACGAGATCTACAATGCCATCAAGGACATTGCCGACACCCGAGGCTACCAACTCGTGCTCGACCGTGCCAGCGACACCGGCATCATCTTCGGCTCACCGAAGATCGACATCTCATCCGAAGTCCTCAGCAAACTCGGATACACTAATTAAGATAAATAGTTTACAGTTGACGGTTTACAGTTTACAGATGATAAGCTGGCAAGCCGTTCTAGGATTCCGCCTATAGAAGTAATCAACTGTAAACCGTAAACAGTAAACTGTAAACAATAAAAAAACAATAATTATAAAAGAAAGAAAAATGAAAAAATTAATCCTTTGCGCTATTTGCGCTATCTGCGGCTTCACCGCCGCCAATGCCCAGAAGTTCGGGCACGTCAACACTCAGGAGATCATTCAGGCCATGCCAGAATACGCCACTGCCAAGACCGAGATTGACAAACTCCAGGCTCAGTATGAGGCCGACCTCAAGTCGATGCAGGACGAACTCCAGAAGAAAGCCGACGCCTTCGACAAGGAGCAGGCAACCCTGCCCGACAACATCAAGCAGCGCCGTCAGACCGAACTGCAGGAGATGTACCAGAAGATCCAGCAGAGTTATCAGGACAACCAGCAGGCTCTCCAGAAGGCTTCTTCTGAGAAGATGCAGGCCATCACCGCCAAGGTGCTCGATGCCATCAAGGCTGTTGGTCAGGCTGGCGACTTTGTCATCATCAACGAGATCAACGCCGGCATCCCTTACATCAGCACCACGCTGTCTACCGACGTCACCGCTCAGGTGAAGACCAAACTCGGACTGAAGTAAGAAATAACGAATCAGAATATCGCCCGCTTCCTGAATATCATCTGGAGGCGGGCGATTTTAATTCTAACAATCAATAAATCTCGTTTTCCTACGATTGTCCTTGGGACGTACGGCGAAGTGTTGTTCATGCTTACACGCGCGTACATTTTAAATAATACAGGGTAGTGGTTATATTTCTCTAAAAAATTTGTGGATATCAAAATAATTACTTATCTTTGTCGCCTATACGAAAATAATAGTTATTGAAACTCATGATGAAAATTCGAAGATTCTTATTAGTCATATCTGCTTTGCTGGCTCTACAGACTTTTGCGCAGGAAAGCACTCCGATATTCCGTTTCGGCTACCTCAGTTATGAAACGGCCTTGAAGTCGATGCCCGACTATGCCATCGCAGAGCAGCAGATGGCAGACCTGAACCAGCAATATCAGGCAGAGATGAAGCGGGTGGAGGAAGAGTTCAACCTGAAATACGAGGAATTTCTCGAAGGGCAGCGTGACTTCCCACGCACCATCCTGCAGAAGCGCCAGACGGAACTGCAGCAGTTGATGGAACAGAACATTGCCTTCAAGGAGCAGAGCCGCGAGGAACTGGCGCAGGCCCGTAAGCAGGCTTTCGCCCCGCTGAAGATCCGCCTCATCGAACTGCTGGGGCAGATAGGCCGTGAGCGCGGCTTTGCCTTCATCTACGACACGGACACGAAGGCCCTGCCCTTTATCAATCCCGCTCAGGGCGAGGATATCAGCGAACTCGTCAACTCCCTGCTGCAGAAATGAACAGACCCGCGCCTCTTGCCTCCCCCATCCCTCCTCTGAGCGAAGCGCCAGGCCCCATCGGCATCTTCGACAGCGGCTATGGCGGACTGACCATCCTTCACGGCATCCGCCAACTGCTTCCCGAATACGACTATCTCTATCTGGGCGACAATGCCCGTGCGCCATACGGCCCACGCTCGTTCGACGTGGTGTATGAGTTTACGCGTCAGGCTGTGTTGCGGCTCTTCGAGATGGGCTGTCACCTCGTGATTCTCGGCTGTAACACGGCTTCGGCCAAGGCCCTGCGCACCATCCAGCAGCACGACCTGCCGCTGTGGGATGCAGAGCGCCGTGTGCTGGGCGTGATCCGCCCCACGGCAGAGGTCATCGGATCGCTCACGAGGTCGCGACATGTGGGGGTGCTGGCCACGGAAGGCACCATCAAGAGTGAGAGTTACAATCTGGAGATCCAGAAACTGTATCCCGACATCACCGTCAGCGGCGTGGCCTGCCCCTTCTGGGTGCCGCTGGTAGAGTATAACGAGGCCGACTCGCCTGGCGCTGACTATTTCGTGAAGAAGCGCATCGACCAGATCATGGCCCTGGATCCAAAGATCGATGCCATCATCCTTGGTTGCACGCATTATCCCCTGCTGATGCCGAAGATCCTGAAATATCTGCCCAAGGGCGTCAGCGTTGTCTCACAGGGCGACTACGTGGCCAGCAGCCTGAAGGCTTACCTGGAGCGCCACAAACAAATAGAACGGAAGTGCGCCAAGCACGCTTCCGTTCATTATCTAACGACTGAGAATCCTGATAGGTTTAAGGAGTCAGCACAGATCTTCCTCAACGAAGAGAGGATTGAGGTGGAGAATATCACACTAGGGTGAGTTAAAGCGGCCTAGGCATCGATGTTGGCGTAGGTGGCATTCTTCTCGATGAACTCACGGCGGGGTTCGACGTCGTCGCCCATCAGCATGGAGAAGATCTCATCAGCCTCGGCGGCATTCTCGATGCTCACTTGCTTCAGCAGACGGTTCTCAGGGTTCATCGTCGTCTCCCAGAGTTGCTCGGGGTTCATCTCACCCAGACCTTTGTAGCGCTGGGTGTGGAGCGCCTTGTCGTCGCCGTTGCCAGCCACGTACTTGTCGATGAAGGCCTGACGCTGCTGTTCAGTATAGCAATACTCAGACACCTTCTTGTAAGTACACTTGTAGAGCGGCGGCGTGGCGATATAGAGGTGCCCGCCCTGGATCACCTGCGGCATGAAGCGGTAGAAGAGGGTCATGATCAGCGTGTCGATGTGCGAGCCATCGACGTCGGCGTCGGTCATGATGATGATCTTGTCGTAACGCAGTTTGTCGATGTTGGCCTCGCGGTCTCCTTCGCCCTCAACGCCGAAGCGGACGCCGATCGACTGGATGATGTTCATCACCGACTCGGCCTCGAACACACGGTGCCACTGTACCTTCTCCACATTCAGGATCTTACCGCGCAGGGGCAGGATGGCCTGGAAGTGACGGTCGCGGCCCTGCTTGGCAGAACCACCTGCGGAGTCACCCTCGACGAGGAAGATCTCACACTCCTTCGGGTCTTTGTTGGAGCAGTCGGCAAGTTTGCCAGGCAGTCCGCCACCCGTCATCGGGTTCTTGCGCTGGACACTCTCACGGGCCTTGCGGGCTGCGATACGCGCCGTGGCGGCGAGCACCACCTTGTCGCACACCATCTTGGCCTCCTTGGGATGCTCCTCCAGATAGTTAGCCAACGCCTCACCTACGGCCTGCTGGACGGCACCAGCGACCTCCGAGTTGCCGAGTTTCGTCTTGGTCTGTCCCTCGAACTGCGGCTCGGCCACCTTAATACTAATCACTGCTGTAAGGCCCTCACGGAAGTCTTCGGGTGCAATCTCAATCTTGGCCTTCTCGATCTGCTTGGAGATCTGCGGATCGTTGTCGGCATATTTCTTCAGGGTACGCGTGAGGGCCGCACGGAAACCAGCCAGGTGGGTACCGCCCTCGATCGTATTGATATTGTTCACATAAGAGTGGATGTTCTCCGAATAGTCGGTATTATACATCACGGCCACCTCGATGGGCGTGCCCTGCTTCTCGGTCTTCAGATAGATGACATCGTCGAAGAGATGGGTGCGGTGGCGATCGACGTAGCGCACGAACTCCTTCAGACCGTCCTTGGCGTGGAACACCTCTGGCTCACGCAGTTTGCCTTCCTCATCCGGACGGAGGTCTGTCAGCGTGATGGTGATGCCTGCATTCAGATAGGCCAACTCGCGCATACGGCGGGCGATGATATCATATTTAAATTCGGTGGTGGTGAAGATGGTGCCGTCGGGCCAGAACTGCTGGCGGGTACCAGTCTTGTCGGTATCACCCACGATCTTCACGTCGTAGAGGGGCTTACCCTTCTCGTACTCCTGCTGGTAGATATGACCATTGCGGAACACCTGAGACAGCATGTGGGTCGAAAGGGCATTCACACAACTGACACCCACGCCATGCAGACCGCCAGAGACCTTATACGACCCCTTGTCGAACTTACCACCAGCGTGGAGCACGGTCATCACGACCTCGAGAGCCGACTTGTGCATCTTCTCGTGCTCGTCGACGGGGATACCGCGACCGTTATCCTGCACGGTGATGGAGTTATCCTCGTTGATGGTCACCTCGATATGGGTACAGTAGCCGGCCATCGCCTCGTCGATAGAGTTGTCGACGGTCTCGTTGACCAGATGATGGAGTCCTTTCTCACTGATGTCGCCGATATACATGGCTGGGCGCTTACGGACGGCCTCAAGACCCTCAAGCACCTGAATGTTACTCGCGGAATAATTCTCTTCTTGAATCAGTTGTTCTTCTGTCATCACTTATATTTACGATTTACTATTTTGCGTTTTACTATTTTGCGTGCAAAGGTACTAAAAAAAAGTCAGATAAACATAGTTTATCTGCTAAAAAAACACAAAAAGAAGCCGCAACCCTTTCGGATTGCGGCTTCTTTTCGTTGACGGTTTACAGTTTACAGATGATATGACTGTTGGCGGAACGGCTTGCAGTGTAATCAACTGTAAACTGTCAACCGTCAACTGTAAACAAATCTAAAGCTTATTGATGTGCTGTGCGAGGCTCGACTTCAGGTTGGCTGCCTTGTTCTTGTGGATGATGTTCGTCTTGGCGAGTTTGTCAAGCATCTTCTGCACCTTCGGATACAGGGCCACTGCCTCTTCCTTGTCAGTCATAGCGCGCAGTTTGCGCACAGCGTTACGCATCGTCTTTGCGTAGTAGTGATTGTGAAGCGCCTTCTTCTTGTCCTGGCGGATTCTCTTCACTGATGATTTGTGGTTTGCCATTTTTTTGTTGAGTGTTTAATGTTAATAATGAATTAAAGCCTGTGGGTCTTGCGTCAACTGTAAACCGTAAACCGTAAACTGTCAACTGTAAACAGAAAACCGCCCTGGGCAACCCTTGCGGGTCTCCGCCACCTTATCCCGGCAAGCCGGTAGCACTTGGCTGTGCAGATGGCAGATTTAACGTAGTCCCTAGGAGAGTCGAACTCCTCTTTAGAGAATGAAAATCTCTCGTCCTAACCGATAGACGAAGGGACCCTTGCCTTTTTTTGCGGGTGCAAAGGTACAAAATTAAAGTGAAGAGTAAAGAGTGAAGAGTGAAGAATCTGACATTATTTAAGTATTATTAACTAAACCAAACCCGTTTCCTCTCGCTCCGGGCTCCACTTCTCACTTTTTATTCGTACCTTTGCAGTCGTATGCAGACGAAGACCCAGGCCATAGTCCTCCATTCCCTCAAGTACGGCGAGACGAGAATGATCGTGGACCTGTTCACCAAGACGCACGGACGACTGTCGTTCATGGTGAGCATCCCCAAGACGTCGAAGGCCCGCATCAAGAAACAACTCTTCCAGCCCCTGACGCTCCTCGAGGTAGAGACCGACATCCGTCCCAAGGCGCAACTGCAGAAGATGTCCGACGTCCGCCTGGCCTCGCCCTTCACCACCATCCCCTTCCATCCCCACAAACTCGCCATCACGCTCTTCGTGGCCGAGTTCCTCTACTATGCCCTCCGCTCCGAACAGCGCAACGAGACCCTCTTCGACTATATCACCAGCAGCATCCAGTGGCTCGACAGCCAGACAGACCGCTTCGCCAACTTCCACCTCGTGTTCCTCATGCGGCTGAGCCGTTTCCTCGGCTTCTACCCCAACCTCGACGACTACCAGGCGGGCGACTACTTCGACCTGCGCGAGAGTGTCTTCTGCACCACGCCCCCACCCCACCACGACTTCCTCCATCCTGAGGAGGCCGACAAACTGCAACTCATGATGCGCATGGACTATCCGACGATGCACCTCTTCCGCCTTTCCCACCACGAGCGCAACCGTCTGCTCGAAGTCGCCATCACCTATTACCGCCTCCACCTGCCGAACTTCCCGGACATGAAGTCCTTAGGCGTACTCCGCGAACTGTTCTGAACGACTTCAGGGCAACATGCAGGCACCCAGGAAAAGGGAATCAGGAAAAAGACCGCTGCCCGAAAACACTTCGGACAGCGGCCATACTCATCGGCCATCATACAAATCACTAACCATTTAAGACAACCTTTTTACCTATTGGCCGATGCTGGCTCCTATTCGAAAATGGGGATCTAAAGGTTTGAGGAGCCAAAGAGAGAATATGGAAATCTGTCTTTACATCACACCTCCTATATATATAAATAGCAGAACAGGTAAAATACTGCATGAAACTGCGATTATTTATCAATTATTAACAGTCACGACACAAAAGGTCTTCAAGTTTACATGACGTTTGTGCGGACTCAACAAAATAGGTTCACGCAAAAAAGTGAAAATAGGCATACATTCCTACATTTTGCTTCTATATATCTGATATATAGGCGGATACATTATGTATGGTGCCTACATGGAAAGTAGTAGGCATACATAAAATGCTGAAATCTTGACATCTTTAGGTCATAATTAGTACTTAAACTTCTGTAAATAAGGGTGTTCCATTTCTGTTCCTATGAGTGAAACACTGTGTTTCATCGATGGAAACACTCTGTTTCTCCTGGGGAAACATAGTGTTTCCATTGTCGGAACAAGCATGAAACACTCTGTTTATAAGACTACTGAATAGGGCAAATTAGCAGTAAAAATGCCCTGTTTATGTAGGGTTGATGATTTACATGTAGGCACCATACATGGCTTATCTGTCTGAATATCAGCAGGTTAGACGGAAAATGTAGGAATGTATGCCTGTTTTCACTTTTTCGCTCAAACAAAATCATACCTGCAAACACCCCATCACAGGGGGACAGGCACGCTGTGAGGTCAGGCATCTCTGACGATGGCAAACCCCAAACCTGTCAGGCGAACAAGTTGTCGGATGCTTGCACCATATTGCTTGGCTTCGTGAAGTATATCATTGCGGCGCTCTCGACTGAATAGTTGCAAATCGGCAGTTTGTTTTAACCCGAAAGAATTGATCAGGAAGCCCTTCACTTCCTTGTCTGTCAGACTGACCCTTCCATCATCAAAGTCTAGAAACTGCATAGTCTTAGGAAGTGGTTCCGAAACAAGATCACGGAGTTCATTGATAGACATCCGGGCTATCACATGTCTGACTGCGCATATATCCTGCAGCCCAATCCTGTAATTTTCATATTCCTTCCAACTGCTCCAGTCATAGTCGTCTATGCCCTTAGACAAGCCTGCTGCCATCGGATTCTGGTGGATATAACGAAGTAAGGTGAAAAAGTATCCCTTGTCATTTACAGGCTCACTTTTAAATCGGTCCTGAAAGAGATGTCCGAATCTCACATATTTGTTATTGTAATAATGTGCATAGGCTGTTGCTATACGATGGATGGCAGGTGCCAGACTCTCTGCTGCTTCCCTTACCAGAAGATGCACATGATTTGTCATCAGACAATAGGCATAGATGTTGCAGCGTGATGGAAGATGCTTCCCAAAATCATCAATAGGATAAACTATATTCCTCAAGATCGTCAGAAACCGGAGATAGTCTTCACTGTCTTCAAAGATGTCTTGCCTGTTAGTACCTCTCAACATGACGTGGTAGATACCAGTTTCACTTACTTTTCTTGATTTACGAGCCATAATATTAAATGAAAGATTAAAAGTTGATGGTGCAAAGATACAACTTTATCTCCAGACGGCCAAAGATATTTGAAGAATAATGATGATGTAGGAGAAAATAAAGAATCGCCATCATTGACGATCGCGATTCTTTCATGTAACAGCGTGCCTGTCCCCCTGTTATTTCGTTAGTAGTATTTATAGTTTACAATACATGTCCAGTCTAAAGTTTCATATATCAAGGACTCAAAGTTTTCGCCATCATTAAACTCGATTACTTTACCATTCTGGTCGTAGAACTGGCCTATTAGGTTAGACATAAAGTCACTGTGCACGTTGTAAATATACTGGCCATTCCATTTACCGCGGATGACAGTAATGTTCACCCATCTGTGCCCATCATTGCTTTCTATGACTTGTTGCAACCAGTCTGGCAATTTGTCGTAGGCGACAGGAATATATGGCACATTGATTTCCTGGAAGAAATGTATGCTGTCCACGGCCAATTCCGAGCCATCCCCTCTGAGGATGTTGCCACTATTTTCGCTCATTCCTTCTGTATCGTCGCTGCTGCATCCTAATATGCCAGCAGACAGGATGACAAATAGGCTCATCACAAAATAAATACTCTTCTTCATAACTAATACTATTAAATGTTTATATTTTATTTTGCAAATCTAAACAAATTCTTTGAACTAAGCAACTAATAAAGAATAATTAACATATCCTATTGAGTATCAAGTGCTCACAAAGTGTCTGACACTTTGTGAGCAAAGAGAGAGCTGTAAGGAATCGTTATGTTCAGCGCACTATCCGCTTCTTGCCGTTCTGGATGTAGATACCTTTGGCGGGAGTGGCAGAGAGGCGGCGGCCTTGAAGGTCGAAGATGGCACCGTCGCTATTGAGGGTGTTTGACTTGATGCCCTGAATAGATGTAGCAGACTGGTATATCACCTCGCCATTCACCTCACAGGCCACGAGGCTATTGTAATTGCCTTGAAGCGGCAGCATACCGAAGAAATCCATCGTTGCGCCTACCCCTTCTATCCACGACAAGTTCCCTATGACAAACGGCTCGTCATCCTTATCTGGCTGCTGTGCCTGAAAATCATAGCGGTTGACGCTCTTGCCATTCACCTCAACAGCGCTGATAGCCTGGGTTACCAACTCGATAGCATTCATGTGAAACACATCGCCCACCTCACAACCAAAGTCGTACAGAAGTGCTGGCTCTTCAATCGATGATTCTTCTTTATAAGGGAAGAAACAATACACCTTCTTGTTTTCCTCAAAGAGTGCGCCCTCATACTGGCGTTCACCGTCACCGTACCTATTCTCAGAATACATCTTCAGACAATCCTTACCTGCTACCACTGTATCACCCTCAAGCGTGTAGTGGTAGTCATACACATACTGATAGGTGTCATGATGGTAAGTCCACTTCTTTCCTTGTTTAACCAGAGGGCGATAGTCGTCCTGCGCAAAGTCGGATGTTCTTTTCTCTGGCCACACGTCATAAAGCACCTCCCCATTACGTTCAAAATGGACGAGCATGGAACGATAGTGGCGCTCTGGATTATCAAATGACATAGCAGAATATAGGTTTGGCGGGCCAAAAAGGCATTCTCCGTCGTTCCATTCCGTTATACCAATTCCTTGAATAATACGCCCGCCATTCGTGTTAACATTTCTTTTTGGACTATTGGACTTATCATCAGGGGCTTTGCCGTCCAAATCCACGTACTTCAAAGATTGTGAACCTCCAAAGTACCCTTCTTTAATCTCGTCTATGATGCCATAGTAGAAACGAGGACTCACAAGGCTTGTCGTATTTGACATAGTAATATCCTCATAATAAAGTCCTTTCCCAACGTTCCAGTCAAACTGGTACGCCTCTCCAGGCCATGGCACATAAGATCCTCCCTCATAGTTGTGAGTCATAATTGAAACCAAGACACTATTATGTCCATTGTATTCGGCTTCCCGAATTAGAAGCGTAAGAGAGTCTGTCCATTCAGGGCCATTTGTGTAGACTTTCTTGTAAATCCAGTCCCTATCTGGATAATCTCCTCGCACAAAGTACTCTATCGTCTCAAAATTCGGTACCCATTCATCGCCGACTTGTGAATACCAGTTGTCATACTTCAGGGTGTCCAGCCTAATCTCCGTCCATTTCGTTCCTTCAGGGAAATACTCTTGGGCAAATACGACTGTCTGCACAGTCAAGAACAATAAAAGCAAGATGTTTCTTTTCATATTAATATTTCTAATAGTTTATTTCTGAGGGTAAAACTGTCAATTGCGCTCCTATTTCTATTTTACACTTTTGGAGGATCACGGAGGGAGTGATTACGGTAATCATCTAATCACCTACAGCGGAAGGCTGTGCCAACCATTCTAGGTCGAATAGACTTTTCCCATTACTCTTACACGAGACAACAATGATCGGATCGTCGAAAGATTGTTGGCTACCATATAATTCACAAGCAAACGGATTACCATTAATAAATCCAACCCCTTCAATCCAGGAGCCAAGTCCATAATAGTAGTCAACGTCTCCTCCTGATGTTTCATAAAGCCCAAACTCTAATAGTTTTGTTGGGAATTGCATCTCGCGATATCCTGAGGTCCTTGCAAACTCATTATCACCGTATGAAAGCATAAGTGTTTCTTGAGGATGACTGAAATCATAGACAGTACTTTCTATGATTGATTGAGCTTCAACAATAAATACGCGATAATATTCTTCCCTGACGGCACAATAATAATGCTGCCCATTGTCACCATAATACTTTTCATACTGGCAGAAAACCTTCTTGTAATTATACTTTCCTATCAGTGTATCTCCTCTCATAGTGAATATACATGCTAACTCTATAGTAGCCGTTTCGGGTATAACTGAGCCACAATTCCATACCTTTCCCTCTTCTATGAACGGGATATATTCATGATCGATGTCCCATTCCTGAGCAACAGGTATAGTGGGCATAACAGATTTATCTTCGTTGGAACAAGATGTAAACACAATCACGTTCCAGAGGATGACGACAATGGCAAGCATCCACATCCTTATTTCCTTCATAATCATAATATTATTAACTATTCGATTGTTATACTAAATTCCGCTCCATTTTTGACCTCTGCAATCAGGGGGCTGGTGACCACGCCAACGCTTTTGCCGAAAATGTCCAGGAGAAACGGTGATCATTTCAAAGAGATATATAGGAATCGTTTTGTGCTTATCTTACTTTCCTTGTTCCACCAGAGGGCGATAACCGTCCTGTGCAAAAGACGCCAAAGGCATCATAGCCAACATAAGTAAAAACTGTTTCATAAGCGTTACAATTTTAGTTTGACATTCTATCTATATAAACCGCGGAATGAGTGAAGTACTGCAAAAGTTCGCGATTATTTATCTATTATTAACATCCCATCTCTTCTCTGCTCGTTTCGTCTCTGTATTCTTCAAATCACGATAAGCACGCCGGGCGGTCTTTTCTCCGAGGGAGTAGGATACGGTGAGGCCGATGCTGTGTGAATGATGATTCACATGGTTGCGCTCTATTCGGTTTGTATAATACGACTCGGCATCTGTCACATGCTGATGGAAGGGGTCGTCTGCCACCAATGACAGTTTCAGACGGTCGTTAAGCATCGAATAGCGCAGGGCGAAATAGAAACGGCTGTAACTGTCATACCTTCTAAGTCCCACGTGTTGTTTGATCCACTGGTTATAGTGGGCGCTGAACATCAGTGTGCGCTGACGGTTCAGGAACACGTCAGCAGACAGCCTGAACCGCCCTCCCCAGCCGTAGAGATCGGGGTATGAAAAATAAGATGGCAGCCTGGGGTTATAGTGATCAAAACCGGGTAGCAGCCAGGCGTTATAGTAATTAAGATCGGATTCGGCCTGGACATTCAGTTGGCTGACGGGTCGCACCTGATAACTGAGACTGATGCCTGTGCGGTCGGAACTGTAACAGTTTTCAGGATATATGCTTCTTGCATAAATAGAGGTACGGAAACTGGAGTACCATTCCACTTGATCACTGCCATGATGGAAGTAGGCTACCACGCTGAGCCCTTTTCTATGGTGATAGCCCAGTTCGATATTGTTTGTATAACTTGGCATCAGGAGCGGGGATCCTGCAGAGTAATCTATAGGAGAGGTAAAGGTCCGCGATGGATTCAGATCGTAGAAGTTAGGACGAAGGATGCTCATTCCCCACTGTATCTCCCACTGATGCCCTAAGGTGGTTTGATATCTTAGGCTGGCTGATGGCAGCAGGCGGTCTGTCGACTGATGGAAGCCATAATCTTTTTTATAAGGGGCAGCAAATAGATATACTTCCCCCATCGGGTAGTATTCTATAAAGATAGTAGAACTCCTATTTTCACGGTCATATCTGGCATGTTCATATCTTAGGCCAGCCTTTGCCGTAAAGCCTTTCCACCGTTTCATCGCAGAGAGATAGGCAGACGTGATCCTTTCTTTGTGCAGATCAGAGCCCATACGAGGTTTATCATGACTAGGAGTTGGAATGAAAGAGCTATCTTCTAAGATTATTCTATCAGAAGTATATTCACACCTGATATCTGTCACTTGCACCCTTTCGGACGATTCGTTGTCTATCATCGTATATCCCACGCCAGCATCCACTTGGACTGACTTAAAGGGGAGCGACAGGTCAAGTTTCAACGAATGGATCTTATATCTCAGGCTGCTCTCTCCCAACAAGGACTCTATCTTCTGGAAGGCGTCTTCTGTTGATATGTCCCTTGACTCTCCACTAAGTTTTGAAGTGTGGCCGTCTACCTTATTATAATAGTTATAGGTCAGGCTCAGCAGTCTGCCTTTGTCGTCCATCTTCCAATCGCTATAGGCGGTGAGGCTTACCGAATGATTGCCGTTGTGGCGCTGTGTTGTGCGGGAAAGGATCTCGTAGTTGTCGAATGTCAGCACGTTGTCGATAGTGGTCGACGGCTGCTGGGCCTGATAGGCGACGAACGAACCTAACTCCAGGCGGTGATGAGGCTGATAGCGCAATATGGCGTTCATCCTTAGATCCTTATTCAGCGTCTCTGTCCTGCTGGAAGGTATCCGCACGTAGGAATCCGCAAATTTCAGCATCCTGTCACTGGCAGCAGTCTCCCTCCCGCCATCTGCGCCTATGGAGATGTCGACCTTCTTTGAAGCATAACTCAGGTTCCCACCAAGACGACCACTCCAATCATCGCTTGAAACGAACTGCCCATTCAGATTCCCTCTCCAGCCTGTGGACTTGTCACGCTTCGTGACGATATTGATATAGCCGTTGCCTGCATCAGTCTGGTATCTGCCAGAAGGGGTAGAGACAACCTCGATACGCTCAATGTTCTCAGATGGCATGGTCCACAGTCTCTGTCTGATCGTCTCATCATCAGGCAGCATCCTGCCATTGAGCATAAAACCAGCCTGTCCCTTTCCAAGGATGCTGGCATGACTACCAGCCATTGTGACCATAGGCACACGGCCCATCAGTTCAATAGCATTCTGGCCTTTGGCAAAGGGGTCGTTGGCCACAATGTATTGCAGCCGCCCCACCTCATGACGGATAACAGGGCCCATGCCGCTAATTGTCACATTATGCAGATGGTAATCCTTTGTCTGCATGCGGATGGTGCCGACCTGGGTCACCGGTACGATGCGCTCTATGGTCTTGAAGCCAATGCTACTGATACGAGCCCTGACCCGTCCTGATGCAGCACAGGGGATGACAAAGTCACCGGCCTCATTGCTGACACCTCCGCCAATCATGGCGGAGTCTGCAGGATGATAGAGTATGATGTTGGCAAAAGGTACTGGATGCCCCTGCTCGTCGATAAGTTTTCCTTTCAGGCGGTGGTCGGACTTCTGTACACATTCCACGAAGATTCTGCTGCCCTTACGGGTGACCGCCATCGGGTAGAAACCAATGACAGCACGGATAGCATCGTCAAGAGACAATCGCTTAAAACTGCAAGTGACAGTAAAATCCTCCAGTTCGTCGTAGATGAAATAGATCGTCTGACTGTTACTGGCATTATTCAGGTCTTCAAGTACCTTCGACAGCGACTCTTTATGGTAACTGCGAGTAATTCTGGACTTGGCGCTCATGGTGGTGGCAACAAGACAGAGCAACAGGATGGTAATAATCTGTTTCATGGTTTATTCGACAAATAGTTGACTGTCTTTAACCGTGACATGGATGCGGTTGAACTGATTAAACGTCTCGATGATTTCCTCTAACGGCATTTGTTTGTCCCAGGTAAAAAAGAGACGGGTGTGCTGGACCTCTTCGCTTTTATATATTACCTTATAATTATAATAGGTGGCTATTTCGCCGAGTATCGCCTTCAGTTCTGCATTCTCATAAACGACAGGCTTCAGCATGGTACTGTCATTCTCTGAGAGTTGTGTATTTGAGATGGTTGGCTGTACTGTTTCAGACTGAGATTGCCTGGCTCGTGATGTAGACTTCACAAGTTGTACTGCAGCAAAGGCAATGCCTGAGAGCATCAGCACTCCAATGAATATGGCAGCCGTCTGCAGCCATCGGCGACTCCGACGACAGGTGCTGTTGACGGGTGAATGGCGTGGACGAAGCAGGGCTGTAACATGCGCCATCTCATCGTAATACCGCTTACATTCGTCGCACTCGGCCATGTGGCGTTCGCATTCGGATATGACCTGTGGATCAGTCTCTCTGTCAAAGAGGTCGACCACTATGCTCTTGAATTCCATACAATCCATTGTTGATGTCATTTTAAGGGTTATACTTTGCTACGGAAGAACGTACTTCACGCCTGATCTTATCTATTCCATATTGAAATCGTGACTTGACCGTCGTAAGTGGCAGGTCAAGTATCTCTGCTATCTCACGGAAACTCTTATCACCATAGAACCTCAGTCGGATTACCTCTCCCTGCTCTTCCGGGATCTTGGCCAACAGTCGGCTGATACGGCAGAACTCTTGTTCAAAGTCTTCTTGGACAGAGTCTGATATTTCAGCCTGGCCGTCGAGTGTGACGAAACTTACATGTCCCAACTTTCTCTGGCGACTGATGCAGAGATTCGCCAGTGACCGGTAGAGGTAGGACGTGAGGTTTTGAATGTCGTGGCTACTCTCTCGCAGTCGTTGGTGCAGGCGGATAAACACATCCTGTACAGCATCTTCAGCATCGTCTCTGTTGCCCAGCCGATAGCAGGCATATTGCAGAAGCCTGAGACGTTCAGCCTCCATCAACTGATCTAATTCCTGATTCTTTTTTCTGATACTCAACAGTCTCATGGAAGGTGCCTTTTTACTTTTATGACGCAAAAATAAGGAAAAAGACGTAAATAGGAGAAAGAAAATACAAAAATGTACAAAGAGCCACCCATTGCTGAGTGGCTCTTTATGATGGATGGCCTTGGTTCTACGTCAGAACTTGATAACACCCTGTACGGGCTCTGAGGGCTCTATGGGGGCGGAGTCGGTATGATCGGCGTAGTTGCCACCAGCCTGAGAGTTGATGCTGTCGAGGATCTCACGGGTTCGCTTATAGGTCGGCGTCTGCTCTACGGCAGAGATGACATCATCGTTGTCGAGGTCTTCGGGACGGAACAGATAGATGTTCGGACGACGCTTATAGCGCTTCGTGGCACCCTCGCCGCCATAATAACGGTTACGACGGTCCTGACGCTCAGCGGCCTTCTCCTGCTCGGCAGCGATGCGGTTGATGTCTTCCTGACTCTGTTTCTTCAAGTGACCGTTCATACCGTCGATGCTCTCGATACCGAAGCCGGTAGCGAGGATGGTGACCTTCACCTTCTTGCCCAGTTCGAGGTCGGTGGCAAGACCCCACTTGATCTCGAAGTCGTTGCCGAACTTGGCCATGAAGTCGTTCACGTCGTTCATCTCCTCCATCATCAGCGACTGCTGGCCGTCCTTCGAACCAGCGAAAGAGATGGAGAGCAGGATCTTCTTGGCGTTGAAGACATCGTTATCGTTGAGCAACGGAGAGTTCAAGGCGTCTTCAATGGCTTTCTTCACACGGCCCTCGCCCTCGCCATAGCCTGTAGACATAATCGCCACACCACCGTCCTTGAGAACTGTCTTCACATCGTTGAAGTCAAGGTTGATGAGTCCGTGTACGGTGATGATCTCCGCGATGCTCTTAGCAGCCACGGAGAGCGTATCGTCGGCCTTGCCAAAGGCATCGAGCACGGAGAGTTCGGGATAAATGGCACGCAGGCGCTCGTTGTTGATCACCAACAGGGCATCGACATGCTTCTGCATCTCCTCCACACCGTCGAGGGCCTGGTCGATCTTACGGTCGCCCTCAAAGCGGAAGGGAATGGTGACGATACCCACGGTAAGGATGCCCAGTTCTTTCGAGACACGGGCAATGACGGGAGCAGCACCAGTGCCAGTGCCACCACCCATACCTGCGGTGATGAAAGCCATACGTGTACCGTCGGAGAGCATGCTACGGATGTCCTCGATGCTCTCCTCGGCGGCCAGACGGGCCTTCTCGGGCTTGTTGCCTGCGCCGAGGCCTTCCTTACCTAACTGCAGATGAACAGGCACAGGCGAGTCGTTGAGTGCCTGATTATCTGTATTGCAGAGTACGAACGTGACATCATGGATGCCCTCACGATACATGTGGTTGACGGCATTGCCACCACCGCCACCGACACCAATCACCTTGATGATACTGTGATCCTGCTCGGGTGCTCCGAAATCCAGAATCTGAATATTATTATCTCCCATTTACTAAATTTTTTATTCTTCCTCAATCATTGACTTGCCAAACTTCTTGATGCCCTTGATGGCCTTATTCCAGAAACTGTTCTCACGCTTCTCTGCTGCGATGCGTTCACGCTCTGCCTCTTCCTCCTCTCGCTTGATGCGCTCTTCTTCCTCCTGCTGACGGCGCTTCTCCTCGTCGGCAGCCTTCTTCTCGCTCTCAGTACGGATGACCCCCTGAGGAATCTCGCTGGCCTGACGAGGCTGACGGGAATCAGCAGCGGGAGCAAAGGGTTCCTTCTTCGTGCTGAAGAGGTCGCCATTGGGGTCGACGCCATCACCGGCACAGTTGATATCTCCCTTCACCAGCAGTCCAAGCACTGTATTCATCATGCCGTTATGAGACTTGATGTCCTCGTTGTTGGAGAGGATGGTCTGGGTGACGAACTTCGCAACACGAATCTTCTCGACATGAGTATGATTCGTGAATGCCTGCTCGATATTCTTCATGTTCGAACCGCCACCAGTGAGAATGATACCACCCAACAGTTTATCATAGTACTCAGAAGGCACCTGGAACCATACATTCTCTACGATTTCCTCCAGGCGGCCCTCGACAATCTCGATAAACTTACGACTCTCTATCTGACGCTCAGTGTCGATGGAGTACTTCAGGTCGTTATCGATGTCATTGTTGTCGGTAAAGGCCGAGGCATATTTCAGTTTCATGCGCTCAGCATCGCTCTCCTCCATCTGCAGGGTGGCAATATCCTTGGTGATGTTATTACCTCCGAGGGGGATGACGGCGAGATGGCGCAGGATGTTCTTCGAATAGACGGATACAGTGGTCGTATCAGCGCCCAGGTCGACAAGCACACAGCCAGAGCGTTTCTCAGCCTCGGTGAGCACACTGTCGGCGAGTGCCAGTGGGGCGAGATACATCTCTGCCACACGGATACCGGCGGTCTCGAAGCACTTGTTCAGGTTCTTGTAGAAAGCCTTCCGCTCGAGGATATTCAGGAAATTGCCTTCGAGACGTGTGGCCTGGATGCCTACGGGGTCGAGTTGCAGTTGCGAGCCCACCTTGTATTCCTGCACGGCTGCGTCGAGAATCTCCTGATCCTGATAGGTCATGCTACGATTGGCATCCATCAGTTCGATGACCATATCTTGTGTGACAATGGTCTCACTGGGCAGATCTTTGGTGATGATGTTACGGACACTACGGATAGACTGTCCGCCGACACCGACGTACACCTGAGTAATTTCAGTCTTGAGTTGGTTTTCCAGCTTCTTGATAATGCTGGTAAGGCATTGGGCGGTCTTGTCGATGTTGTAGACCACACCCTTTCTGATGAAAGAGGACGAACTCTCCTTCACAACGGCCAATACATTGATGCTGCCGTCGAGGTTCTTCTGTCCAGCGATACCGGTCATCTTGGATGATCCGAGTTCGATTGCTACGATAAATTCCTTTGCTGCCACCATATATATATACTTTGAACTTTGAACTTTAAACTTTGAACTTTATGATTACTTTTCCTTTTTTTACTTTTTTACTTTCTTGCAGATAATCTGATTGTCGAATTCGACATTGATGTATGAGTATTTGTTCCATCCTGCCTTGTTCAGACCATAGAGATAGAACTTGCGCATACGCTCCAGTTTCTTGTCTACACCATTGGGCGAACCAATATAGATAATGTGGTCGCCAACCCGCGGCACCAGTTCCACCGTCTGGTCGGGCAGCACATTGATCTGCACGACCTGGTTCTGCCAGAACTTGTCCTGCATGATGAAATTAGCCACGCGGCTCAGATGCGACTGAGCATACTTCCGGCTGATATGCCCCGTAGCGACAATGAGGTCGTTGACATAACGGTTCTCTGGCATCACATTGGCGTGGGAGTCGATGTAGTAGTTCTCGCCGTTATCGGCCATCACCTTAACAACAGGCACCCGCTGCCGAACCTGGATGCAGACATGACCACTCTGCGTCTTGTAACACTCAGCCCTCTCGACAAACGGACTTTTCTGGAGGGTTTCTTCTATCTGTCGGGCATTGATGTCCTGCATGGGCAGCGAGAGAGGATAGACCTTCTCTTGCCTCAACATCTTGCTGATTTCATCGGCCGTCAGGAAACCATCCACAATGTTCTGCTCTATATCCGTCTTCACCTCCGTACAGTGAGTGACAGCCGCATCCGGCTTATTGAAAGCCGTGACAGCCATCACCAGGTAGCCGGCAATGACAACGTCGCAGAGGACAATGAGAGACTTTTTCCAGTTGACAGTCATATAGTGATTTACGATTTACTGATCTATTTGTTTTTGCTCTTGAGGATTGTGGTGATTTGCGGGACCATATTGTCCAGGTCGCCAGCACCTAAGACGACAAGCACCTCAAACTCATGGGTCTTGACATAGTCGAGCACCTGGGCCTTTTGGATCATCTCTTTCTTAACACCCTCTTTCAGATTGTCATAGATGAGTTGTGAGGTCACACCCTCAATGGGCAACTCACGGGCCGGGTAGATCTCTGTAAGGACGACCTCATCTAACTGGCTCAGCGCCTCGGCAAAGTCTTTATAAAAGTCACGAGTACGAGTATACAGGTGGGGTTGGAAGATGGCCGTGATACGCTTGTCTTTATACAACTCACGGATGCTCTTGGCACTCTGGTAGATTTCCTTCGGGTGATGAGCATAGTCGCTCAGGAATACCAGGTTCTCTGTCTTGATCTTAAAGTCGAAACGACGGTCCACACCACCATAGGTCTTCATGCCATAGCGCAACTCTTCGGCCGTACAACCATTCAACTGTGCCATAGCCATCGCAGCGATGCCATTCTCAATATTGATGGGAATAGGCTGTCCAAGTTCCACATCCTTCACACTCTCAATGGGTGAGATAAAGTCGAAGGTAATACCGCCATTGACGACACGGACATTCTCTGCGTGAAAGTCACCCTCGCTAAGGCTGTAATCATAGCGTCTCACCCCGTCCTGCAGGTTCTCCTTCATCTCCAGTCCACGATGGATGATCAGCGCACCACCTGGCTGGATCAGTTCCGAATAGTGACGGAAACTCTCAAGATAGGCCTCCTTAGTACCATAAATATCAAGATGATCAGGATCGGTGGATGTGATGACACTCATCCAAGGACGCAGCCAATGGAACGAACGGTCGAACTCATCAGCCTCGATAACCACAAAGTCGGAATCGGACAGGATATAGTTGGTACCATAGTTCTTCGAGATGCCGCCCAGGAAGGCGTTGCAGTCAAGATGGCTTTGGTGCATGATATGGGCACACATCGTAGAGGTGGTTGTCTTTCCATGAGTGCCAGCCACACAGAGTCCTTTGTGAGACTGTGTGAGGAAGCCAAGTACCTGAGCCCGCTTCTGGATCTCGAAGCCGTTCTCACGGAAGAAACAGAGTTCCCGATGACTCTCTGGGATAGCAGGGGTATAAATAACGAGACAACTCTCACGTCGTTTACAGGCAAAGGGTATCTCGTCTACATTCTCCTCATAATGAATCAGCATACCTTCCTTCTCCAGATGGCGTGTCAAGTCGGAGGGGGTCTTGTCGTAGCCCGCCACGACGAATCCCTTCTTCAGGAAATAGCGGGCGATGGCACTCATGCCAATGCCGCCAGCACCAATGAAATAGACCGCTTTAATATCTTTAATCATATTTACAATTTTGCTAATTTGATGACTTCTTTGGCGATGATCTCTGCAGAGTCGGGCAAAGCAAGTTTCTTCACGTTCTCACTCAGAGTCTTCAGTCGCTTTTCATCCACCACGGTTCTGATGGCCAATTCGAGCAGGACATCAGGGGCCTCAGCATCTTTCACATAGAGGGCAGCCTCCTTATGAACCAAGGCCATGGTGTTCTTCGTCTGATGGTCTTCGGCCACATTCGGACTGGGCACGAGGATCACGGGTTTGCCGATGAGACAGAATTCGGAAATACTACTAGCCCCAGCACGGCTGATGACGAGGTCGGCAGCGCGATAGGCACTACCCATGTCGGTAATGAAGTCCGTCACTTTCAGGTTCGGGATGCTCTCCCCCTTCAACCGTTCGGCAATCTCGGCACTGTAATATTTACCCGTCTGCCAGAAGAACTGGATGTCGTTCGCCTTTACAAGGTCAAGATGTCGGAGTACACTCTCGTTGATGGTACGTGCGCCAAGGCTTCCGCCCACCAGAAGAACAATCTTCTTATCAGGATCAAATCCGAGGTTACGGGCAGCCTCTTCACGGGAAAGTTTCGTGTCAAGCAGTGACTGGCGCACAGGATTACCTGTCAGGATGATTCTGTCGGCAGGGAAGAAACGCTCCATACCTTCATAGGCTACGCATATCTTTGAAGCCTTGGCAGCCAACTGTTTGTTGGCCAAGCCCGCATAACTGTTCTGCTCCTGAATGAGCGTCGGGATACCTAAACTATTCGCAGCGCCAAGTGCAGCACTGCTGGCATAGCCACCCACGCCTACAGCCACATCTGGCTTAAAATCACGCAAGATCTTCTTGGCGAGCCACTTACTCTTCAGATAGTCAATCGCTACACCGATGTTGGCTGGTTTCCACAAAGGCCGGAAGAACCCCCGTATGGGCAGGCCTTCAATCTCATAGCCTGCTGCCGGCACACGCTGCATCTCCATACGGCCCTGGGCTCCGATGAACAGGATGGTCGCATCGGGACACAAGTCCTTGATGGCATTGGCAATAGACACGGCTGGGAATATATGGCCGCCAGTACCGCCTCCACTGATGATGACTCTTAATGCTTTGCTCATACCTTATTTATATATTGCGTGCAAAATTACAAATTATATTTCTTTTAGCGTCATTTTATCGCTCTTTTTTTTCGCAGAACGGCTTACACTTAATATGGCTCCGATATAAGCGCAGTTGATGATGGTAGAAGTGCCACCTCTGGAGATGAGTGGCAGCGGTTGTCCCGTCACAGGGGCAATACCCACAGCCACCATCATATTGAACAAAGCCTGGATGACAAGCATCAGTGCCAGTCCGAGTACGAGGAAGGCCGGAAAGTTGTTGTCGCAGCGGCTGGCAATACGGGCTGCGCGGAAGAGCAGCACGATATATAGCAGCACGACGAAACCGGCTCCGATGATACCCAGTTCCTCGATGATGATCACGAAGATGAAATCACTAAAGGCTTGTGGCAGGAAGTCGCGCTCGATAGACTTCCCAGGTCCTTTGCCAATGATGTTGCTATTGACAATCGCAATGTTGGCATGGGCTACCTGTGAATCCTTGTCAAGGTCATAGTCTTGCGGAGCAACGTATTTTGAATTGAGTTTCTTATCAATGCGATTCTTCCATGTGGCAAAACGATGGAGAAGTGAACTGCCCTTCTTCGTACTCTTCTCCGTTTTACCATTAGCGATGGTCTCTGTCTGCGTCTCCGCAGGATCACTATTCTCCATGGTTCCAGCAAAGAAGATCAGTCCAATGAAAAGAGCAATGACCAACACAGCACCTGCCATGAGTTTCCCCAACTGCACAAACGGCACACGTCCGATAAACATCATCAGGAATACAACCGCCATGATGAGGGCTGCTGTGGACAGATTCTCCAGTCCGATAAGAAAGATGAAGGGGATAACGACCCAGAGAATGAACTTGAAGGCCCGCTTATCGGCTCCATCCTCCCGTTGCAGGGCGCTGAGAATCTGCGCCGTCACAAGTACCATCGTACCCTTTGCGATCTCCGAGGGCTGGAACTGGAATCCGAAGAGGCTGATCCAACGTCCAGCGTCGTTGGTCCTCTCGCCGAAGAACAGTACCCACAGCAACATAATAGCCGACACAACGAGCAAGGCTGGCGTCATCAATTTAAAGAAGCGGCACGGTATGTTCAGGATAAAAATAGCCACCGCCACTCCCATAATAATCTTACAAGAGTGACCGATAATTGGCGACAGGTAATTCTGGCTCTTATACGTCAGAGAACTCGAGGCGGAAAACACCTCGACTATACTGATAAGGCACAGGAAGAGCAACACCATCCAGATGACCTTATCACCCTTAAACAAATTACCTATCCTTAAATTCATCGAGAGATTGACTGATTTACAATTTAATGAATTACAATTTAGAGATTTCTCACAAGTTCCTTAAACTGTTCTCCCCGATCCTCCATGTTCTTGAAGAGGTCGAAAGAAGCACAGCATGGGCTAAGCAACACTGTCTCACCAGGACTTGCCAACTCATAGCAGGCAGCCACGCAGTCCTTCATCGAGTGAGTGTCACGAACAGGAATACCCAGTGCATCGAAATTATCGTGCAATTTCTGATTATCTGCACCGAGGTAAACGATTCCGGAGCACTTCTCTTTTACCAAAGGTATAATGGGAGCATAGTCATTGCCCTTGTCCTTGCCGCCAATAATGAGCACGACTTTTGTCTTCATGGCCTCTAAAGCATACCAACAGGCATCGACATTAGTAGCCTTTGAGTCGTTGATATATTGTACACCACGCACCATGCAGACCTTCTCCAGACGATGTTCCACACCTGGGAAGTCGCTCAGGCTCTTACGGATTTCCTCATTCTTGATGCCAGCCACCTTAGAGGCAACACCAGCGGCAAGTGAGTTATAGATATTATGCTTACCTGTCAGACTCAGACTTTCCTGTTCCATATTAAACGGCTCCGGCCTCTCAATCTTATATTGACCCTCCTCGATATAACCTATGACACCCTTCTCTTTCAGTTCTGAGAACGGATACTGGATGGCCTTAATGTCATACTTCGTCAACTCCCGTTTGATAATCGGGTCGTCAGCCCAGTAGATAAAAGCATCCTGAGGTGTCTGGTTCTGGATGATACGCATCTTGGCATCTACATAATTCTGCATCTTGAAGTCGTAACGGTCCAGATGGTCTGGTGTGATATTGAGCAAGATGGCGATATTAGCACGGAAGTCGTACATATTATCCAATTGGAAAGAACTGAGTTCGATGATATAGTACTCATGCGGATCTTCTGCCACTTGCAGAGCCAACGAGTTGCCGATATTACCTGCGAGGCCGGCATCATAACCCGCCTCCTTGAAAATATGGTAGATCAGTGACGTCGTAGTGGTCTTACCATTAGAGCCTGTGATACAGATCATCTTCGACTGTGTATAACGACCTGCGAACTCTATCTCACTGATGATATGGATGCCTTTCTCTTCAGCCTTCTTCACCATTGGCGCCGTCTCAGGGATACCCGGACTCTTGATAATCTCGTCAGCGTTCAGGATCCTCGCCTCCGTATGCTGGCCTTCCTCCCACTCGATATGGCGGTCGTCGAGCATCTTCTTGTATTTATCAGCAATCTTCGACATGTCCGATACGAACACGTCAAAGCCTTCTTTCTTCGCAAGCACGGCTGCTCCCGCACCGCTCTCTCCTGCTCCTAAAATCACAATCCTTTTCATTTCTTCAATCTTACAAAGTAATCATAATACTCTATTCTTAATTATCAATTAACGCATCTTAAGCGTTATAATCGTCAGAGCCGCCAGGATAATAGACATAATCCAAAAGCGGATGGTGATCTTCGACTCATGGAAAGGACGATTAGGCCAGCCTTTCAGAATATAATGACTGGTGGCGTCGAGTTGTGAGTCGAGTTTACGGAAGTTATCATGGATGGGGGTTGCACGGAACACGCGGACCCGACGTCCCTTCTTCTTCTGAATCTTGAACCACTGCGTCTGGATGATCACACTCAGGCTTTCCATGAAGAAGATGCCGCATAGAATCGGCAGTAACAATTCCTTATGAATAATAATGGCACAAACACCGATGATGCCGCCGATAGTCAGCGAGCCAGTATCGCCCATGAACACCTGAGCGGGGAAGGCATTATACCAAAGGAAACCTACCATCGCACCTATAAAGGCACAAAGAAACACCACCAACTCCTCAGAGTGTGGGATATACATGATGTCGAAATACGAGGCATAACCAATATGCGAGGACACATAAGCCAAGATGCCCAAGGCTACACCGATGATGGCAGAATTGCCTGCACACATACCATCCATACCGTCGTTGAGGTTCGCACCGTTGGAGACGGCCGTCACCACAAGAATGGTCATGAGGACAAACAATACCCAACCTGCAGCCACCTTGTTCTTACCCAAGAAGCCCATGACATCGGAATAGTTCAGATTATGGTTCTTGATAAACGGAATCGTCGTATGCAGCGATTTCACGGCCTCTTTCTTATGCTTCACCACAATCTCCTGATTCTGCTCCTGCACGTTGATATTCTCCCTTACCACAGCGTCAGGACTCAGCCAGAGCGTCAGTCCTACGATGAAACCTATACTCACCTGTCCAACAATCTTGTATTTCCCTTTCAGGCCTTCCTTGTTACGACGGAAAATCTTGATATAGTCATCGAGGAATCCTAAGAAACCCAGCCAGACAGTCGTGACGACCATCAGGATGATATAGATGTTTCGGATACGGCAAAGCAGCAGCACCGGCACCAAAATGCTAACAATGATGATGATGCCACCCATCGTCGGCACCCCCTTCTTCTCAACGCCAAAGGGGTCGATACTTGGATCACGCTCCGTCTCGAAGATCTTTCTGCGCTTCATCCACTTGATGAACCTCTCACCAAACCAAGCAGAGATGAGTAGCGCCAGAATCAGTGTCAGCAAGGCACGGAACGAGATATAGGACCACATGTGTGAGCCAGGAATATTATACTGCTCTAAGAACCTGAAGAAATAGTAAAGCATATTTTATTTTCGATTTATTACCCAATTCTCTAATTCTCAAATTCTTGATAAAACTATTTCGTAATCCCAAAAATCTCGCGGACCACCTCCTTGTCATCGAAATGGTGCTTCACGCCTTTGATTTCCTGATAGTCCTCATGTCCTTTGCCGGCAATCAGGATGACATCGCCTTTTTCTGCCATCATACATGCGGTACGGATAGCCTCACGACGATCGATGATACTGATTACCTTTTTCATCTGACGTGCATCAAGGCCTGCCAGCATATCGTTAATAATATCCTGCGGCTCTTCGAAACGGGGATTGTCAGAAGTGATGATGACGCGGTCGCTCTGCTTCACAGCCTCTTGTGCCATCAGCGGACGCTTACCCTTGTCCCGATTACCACCTGCGCCACAGACGGTAATAACCTTTCCTTTGCCGTCGAGAACCTCGTGAATGGCATTAAGCACATTCTCAAGAGCATCGGGAGTGTGGGCATAGTCAACAATAGCAGTATAACCCTCAGGAGAGCGAACCGGTTCCAAACGACCACTAACGCTCTTCAATGTACTGAGAATGAGCAGGATATCATCGGGATTCTTACCTAGCATCACAGCAGCGCCATAGACAGCGAGCAAGTTGCTCACATTGAATTTTCCTATGAACTGCACACCCACCTCCTTGCCGTTGATGTCGAGATACATGCCTTCAAAGTGACATTCGATGAGTTTCGCCTTGAAGTCAGCCATACTACGGGTGGAGTAGGTCTTAACCTCTGCCTGACAGTTCTGTACCATAAACAGTCCGTTCTTGTCGTCAGCATTGGTGATGGCGAAAGCATCCTTTCCGAGTCCGTCGAAGAAAGCCTTCTTTGCATCGCGGTAGTTCTCGAAAGTCTTATGATAATCCAGGTGGTCGCGCGTCAGGTTGGTGAAGATGCCGCCTGCGAAATGCAAGCCACCGATACGTTTCTGAGCAATAGCATGGCTGCTGCACTCCATAAATGCATACTCACAACCGGCATCGACCATCCGAGCCAGAAGCCTGTTCAGTTCTATAGGGTCTGGTGTGGTATGGTCGGCGGCAACGGCCTCGTCCTCGATATAGTTGCAGACTGTGGAGAGAAGGCCGCACTTATGACCGAACTTGCGAAACATATTATATAATAAGGTGGCAATAGTGGTCTTACCATTAGTTCCTGTGACACCCACCAGTTTTAACTTGTCCGACGGATTACCAAAGAACTGTGTAGCCACCTCGCCGACACAGTCTTCTGTCGACTCTACAGCAATATAAGTGACACCTGGTTCCCGCTTGTTAGGGAAGTATTCACATAATACTGCCACAGCACCTTGCTCAATGGCCTTCGGGATAAACTTATGACCATCAGTCTGAGTGCCAGGAATGGCCACAAAAAGATGCCCAGCCTCAACACGACGGGAGTCGATGTTCACGCCTGTAATCTCGATGTCTGCATCACCGAGCAGATTGAGCACTTCTACATTCTTCAGCAGTTCGTTCAGTTTCATATCTTTCTATTTTTCACCTTTTCATTTTTTACCTTTTCACTTCTTCTATCGCTCCATCACCAACTCACACATCATTCCTTGTTTGACGGCTGTACCAGCAAAGATACTCTGCGACTTCACCTTACCACGGCCTCTCACACGGGCTTTGACACCACGCCTCTCCAACTGATATACTGCATCTCGGGCACCCATGCCGACAACATTAGGTATAATATCAAGAGAGGTCTTTGGAGCATTGGTACGCTGACCTTTCAAGCCAAGACTACTCATCACATAACCAGCAGCCTCCGTGTCACCTGTTTTAACATCCGGGGTGAAACTGGACTTTTCATCTCGTGCATCGTCAACACTGAGTTTCAAGTGCTGCGCCATCACTCCTTCGGAAATACGATGGAACACGACACCACTCATACCACCACCTGAGGCGGGGAGGCCAGACTTCTTCAAACAGACGATACAGGTGTAACGAGGATTGTCTGCAGGGAAATAGCCAGCAAAACTCAACCAGTAACGGGTGGTACCTGAGTGATAACTTCCATATTGGTCTGCCACCTGCGCCGTGCCCGTCTTTCCGGCCACCTTGAAGGACCTCGAACCAGCCTTACGGCCTAAACCCTGACTCACCACATGCTCCAGAATCGTCTGCATGGTCTTGATGGCCTGTGGCTTGGCGATACGTTCCTTCAGCACCTCTGGCTCAAACTCCCTGATCACCTGTCCGTCTTTCACAAGTTGTTTCACGAAGCGAGGCTTCATCATCTTACCATTATTGGCTATGGCGTTATAGAAACTGACGGTATTGATGGGTGCTATCTGCGTCTCATAACCAATACTCATCCAAGGCAATGTGGTCTTACTCCAATACTTAGCCCTGTCGGTCGTCTTCGTGTCTGGCATACGGATATAAGGCGGCTGATAACCTACGAGGGGAATCTTCAGGTCTTCGTGGATACCCACCCGGTACAGACCTTGGACATATTTCGTCGGATTACTGCCATAGAACTTATCGATCACGTAACTGACACCAATATTCGAACTGACCTCCAAGGCACGGGCTACATTGATGTCCTGATACCCACCACGGCGCCAGTTGTGATCTTTCATCGGACGCCCGTGCATCTCCATCACACCACTGCCCGTATGGATAACATAACTGGTATCAACCACCCCATCGTCGAGAGCCACAAGGAAGGAGGCGACCTTAAACACCGATCCTGGCTCGCAACGGAAACTGATTGCCCGGTTCACCATTTCGTGATACCCTCCGTCACTACCCCTTTCCATATTGACGATGGCTTTAATATCGCCCGTCTTCACTTCCATCAGGATAGCGACGCCCATCTCACCATTAATCTCTTTCAATTCATCAATGACGGCATGCTCAGCCAAATCCTGCATACCCACATCGATGGTAGTCACGACATCGGCACCATCGATAGGATTCAAGACGGGAATATCCATATACTTGTTCAGCACCTTCCTACGGTGCATCATACCATTGGTTCCACGGAGGATAGAGTCAAACGAGAGTTCGAGGCCATACTTTGCACTGTCTTTCGCACCAAACATATCGCCAATGGTACGCTGCGCCAGTGAACCAAAGGGACGACGACGGGAGTTGAACTCCTCCCAATGGAAACCACTCCGATAGATCGGCATGTTGAAGAAGGGAAGCGTCCGCACCTCACAGAACGTATTATAATCGATACGCCGCGGCCATATGGCCCAGTGGCGAGCCCCAACCTTACCATTCTTCATCACCTTATGACGCCCTTCCTCCAGATTGCTCTTAAACTCGGCGACTGTCCGTGATGGGAATATCTGGTTCAATTCAAAGCAGATACTGTCAATCTTCTCTGTCCACAGAGAATCACGTTTCCTTACCCATGTCGTATCGTCGGAGCCCGCCTGGAAGTCCATGTATATCTTGTACTCTGGGATGCTACTGGCCATCAGTTGCCCGTCACAACTGAGGATATTCCCACGTCCAGGCTTTACGCTGACACTATCACGCTTCAACCTTGATGCCACCTCCGTCCAATACTGTTTCTTCGCCGTCATGATATAGAGGGCCTTGCCTATGACGGCAAGCCCAATCAATGTCAGGACTACTGCGATAGCGAAGTAGCGAGGCATTACTTTATCATTCCTGAACTTATTCATCTATATATATTATATAAGGTGGTTGGTCTGCGACGTGCAACAGACTGTCCTTATTCTGTTTCAATGCTTCAAGCACATGACTCTCTCGACATCTCTCCGTCAGTGTGCTGGAACACGAGAGTGCCTTGTATTTGGCGTCGAGTACCTCTTTCTCCAACTTGTCAATAGCAATGAGATCTTGCTGGCACTGGTATCTGAAAGCCACATAGACAACGGTAAAGACCACCATCAGCATAAAAAGCCATATCTGACGGCGCACCATATCAGCCGTCAGGAAGTCGCCACCAAGAATCGTACGGAGTGTCAAGGTCGGGGTCAACTTAGGATCCTCCTCCTTAGCCTGCTCCTTGATTTTCTGAATGGTCTTACGGGCCTGCTCCTTCATCTCTGCAGCCTCGTCCCTCAGGTCGGCATCTTCCTTGGACACCTGCTCCTCCACGACGGCAGGCTCCTCCACAACAGCCTCCTGCAACTCCAGTTCTATTTCTTTCTTCTTACTCATCTTTCTTCTTTACTCACTCTTTCAGCAATTCTAAGTTTGGCACTTCTGCTTCTAGGATTACTCTGCTGTTCCTCTTCACTCGGCACAATCACCTTTCCTCCTATCTGACGGAAAGGCGACTCAATACACCCGAAGAAGTCCTGCACCACCTTTCCTTCTACATTGCCAGCCTTCATCATATTCTTCACCAGTCGATCCTCCAACGAGTGATAGGTAATCACTGAAAGCCTGCCACCTGTGCGGATCAGGTCTCTGGCACCGTTGAGCATCTCCTTCAAGGCATCCATCTCGTGATTCACCTCAATACGAAGAGCCTGAAACAACTTAGCCATCTCCTTCTTTTCCCGTTCACGCTGGAAGCACTTTTCCGTAGCCTCCATCAGATCGTTGGTAGTCTCGATGCGCCTGGCAGTCCTGGCCTGTATGATAGCAGCGGCAATCCGGCGCGCATTCTTCAGTTCCCCATAGATGTAGAAGATATCTGACAGTTGTTCCTCACTATCATTGTTCAGCACGTCTGCCGCCGTCATCCCTGCCCGTTTGTTCATCCGCATGTCGAGGGGAGCATCGAAACGGAAGGAGAAGCCGCGCGTCTCATCATCGAAATGATGGCTTGACACCCCAAGGTCGGCCAACAAACCGTCGATTTCACCGACACCGTAATAGCGCATCCAGTTTTTCAGATAACGGAAATTACTCCTTACAAATGTAAAACGCTCATCATTCACGATGTTCTGTTCTGCATCCTCATCCTGATCAAAACTGAACAGACGCCCCTTTGCACCCAGGCGACTAAGGATCTCGCGGCTATGTCCACCGCCGCCGAAGGTCACGTCCACATAGACGCCATCGGGCTTAATATCAAGCCCGCCAACGCTCTCCCGAAGGAGCACTGGTACGTGATAACCTTCCGCCTTTATCATTATTCTTCGCTCTCAACTTCTTCTCCGTTCATAATCCGTTCAAAGTCCGCTCCGAACTCATCGTCGCTTCTCAACGTCTTCTGGAGATCAGCGGGTGACCAGATCTCAATAGTATCATCCATACCTATGAACTGCAAGTCCTGACTGATGCCTGCTGCCCGCTGGAGCCGCTTCGAGATCAGAAAACGGCCGTTGCCGTCGAGGGTGACGACTTCAGCCTCTGATACGAACTGACGGAACATCTGCTGATGCACAGGCTTCCAAGGCTTCAACTGTGCCTTCAACATATCGAGCCGCGAGTTCCATACACTTTCCGGGTATAACACCAGACATGACTGGAATACATCTTTCCTCAGCACAAGGTTTTCTTCGCCAGATGCCGAAAGCACCTTGCGAAAAACAGCCGGCAGGAAAGCCCTCCCTTTTGCGTCTGTCTTTGCTTCTACATTACCCAAAAAACGCATAAACCTTATTATATAATAGATTCGGTTACAAAATTACGCATTTTTCCCCACTTCCATCCACTTTTCCCCACTTTTTTTTGATTTTAACTTTATTTTAATGATTTAAATGGCCTAAGTGTACAAAATACTTTTAAATAATTCTTTTTTTTTCCAATTTATGCACACAATTAAAAGAAATGTGCTATTTTTGCAAACTGTTAGCGAGAAAGAGAGAAATGGCAGACTTGACAAAGAAGACGATTGACATCGACAAGATTCTCAAGGAGAAAATGGGTCCGAAAGCAAAATTCGTGCCTGGTTTCCTCGTCAACTGGCTCAAACGCATCGCTCACCAAGACCAAGTGAACGCTTTTCTTTGGGAGAGTCGGGAGAAAGTGGGGGTAGACTGGCTTGAGGAATGCGTCAGATACCTCGACATGACTCTCAAGATTGAAGGGCGCGAAAACCTGCCCGCTCCTGATGACGGACGTTTATATACCTTCGTGAGCAATCATCCCCTCGGCGGCGAAGACGGTGTAGCGCTCGGAGCCATTATCGGGCGCCACTACGACGGACGGTTCCGCTATCTCGTCAACGACCTCCTCATGAACCTTCCCGGCCTTGCTCCTGTCTGCATCCCCATCAACAAGACTGGTAACCAGAGTCGCAACTTCCCTGCTATGGTAGAGGCAGGGTTCCAAAGTCAGAACCACATGCTCATGTTCCCTGCCGGACTCTGTTCCAGGAAGAAAAACGGAATCATCAGCGATATTCCCTGGACGAAGACCTTTATCTCGAAAAGCGTCCAATATCAGCGCGATGTCGTACCCATCCACTTCGGTGGCCAGAACTCCAATTTCTTCTACCGTCTCGCCAATTTCAGCGATCGATGCCTGCCCTTCAACCTCGCCATGCTTTTCCTGGTTGACGAGATGTACAAGAATGTCCACAAGACTTTTCGCGTGGCCATTGGCAAGCCCATCCCTTGGCAGACGTTCGACAAGAGCCGAACCCCCAAAGACTGGGCACAATATGTTCGCCAGCAGGTCTATACACTCTGAACCGTAATCCTAAACAATAAACTCAAAAACGCCCAACTAAAAATGGAACAAGAGATTATCCAGCCGATAGACAAGGAAATCCTCAAACAAGAGTTGACTCCTGAGCGCCAACTCCGTATGACGAACAAGAGTCATAACGAGATTTACATCATTACAGCCCACAATGCGCCGAACGTGATGAAGGAAATCGGACGACTTCGTGAGATTGCCTTCCGCGAAGCGGGAGGCGGCACAGGCAAGGCGATGGACATTGACGAGTTCGACACCTGTGACAATTGTTACAAGCAACTCATCGTTTGGAATCCTGAGGCCGAAGAGATTATCGGTGGTTATCGCTATCTCGAGGGTACCGAATGGGAGATGGACGCCAACGGACAGCCGAAACTTGCGACCAGCCATATGTTCCATTTCTCAGAGAAATTCCTTAAGGAATATGCCCCTTATACCATCGAGTTGGGCCGTTCGTTTGTCTCGCTGCCTTACCAGAGTTCCAAGATGGGTGCCAAGAGTCTCTTCGCCCTTGACAATCTATGGGACGGACTGGGAGCGCTCACCGTTATCAAGCCTAACGTCCGCTATTTCTTCGGCAAATTCACCATGTACCCCTCATATATCCGTCGTGGACGAGACATGATTCTCTACTTCCTTCACAAGCACTTTGCCGACACAGAAAACCTCATCGTACCGATGAAACCGCTCCAGATTGAGGCTGACCCCAAAGAACTAGAGCAACTGTTCTGCGAGAAGGATTTCAAGGAAGACTACCGCATCCTCAACGCCGAGATCCGCAAACTGGGCTACAACATACCCCCATTGGTAAATGCCTACATGAGTCTGTCGCCCACCATGAAACTCTTCGGCACCGCCATCAACTACGGCTTTGGCGATGTTGAGGAAACGGGTATCCTTATCGCGATTGAAGAGATTTTCGAGCAGAAGCGTGTGCGCCACATCGATTCGTTCATCAAGGAGCACCCCGAAGCCCTTAAAATTACCAGCGGCGCCAACAAGATTATCTATAAAGAGAAAGGTTAAAGATAGGGGGCCAAACCATAGGCTCCCTACTTTTTACCTAAGACTTTTTGTTTAGCCAAGCAAATCTCCCACCGTATTAAAGGATTTTTCCTTAAAAAAGTTTAAATCTTCTTCCAAATCCATCAACCTTTTGCATTTTTCCAGTTATAGCAATAGACGAACATTAAAAAGCAATAGTTATGAAACAGTTTGGAATAATTCTTTTAGGATTTAGTCTGGCAATGACCACTTCGTGTTCAAGTGACAAGAGTGAAGATGACCCCATTGTTCCCCAGGTCATAAAGGCCTCGTGATCAAGAACGGAAAGAAGATGTTCTATAAATAGAAGATATTATACCAAGAATTAGATAATTTGAGAATTAATGTTATGAGACGACTTAAAATATTATTGTTAGGTGCGGGGATAGCGGTCGCATTGTCTTGCTCAAAAGACAATGACCAATTAGATTCGATTCCTCAGCCGCCGGAAGATGAAAAGACAGACATCTCTGACAAGATAACCTCCGACGGTATCTTCGAGGGCGAGTGGAGGCTGAGCAAGTATGGCAAGACCTGCAAGGGACAGATAGAAGTGAAGGGCGACCAGATTGTCTTCGATATCCCTGCCGACTACCTCTTCCCGAGGTTAAGCATTGTTACAGAGGAAAGGAAGGCAATGTATCCCGAAGAGCCTCTCTTTACGACAATTGCCCCCCTCACATACTTGAACACCAGCCAGACAATGTTTTGTTCTACGCAGGGAGTTTCGAAAGACGCCAACTACTATGATGTCAAAAACATCGTAGGTGAAGGAAGTGAAAAGGCATCATTCAATAATTATCCCACGTTTGACATTAAAGTCGACGACGTGGACTATAATATTGATTTAATCGGCATCAAGGAAAAGCCGACGGCGGTGTTTGACATCAACACAAAGTTGTGGACAGTGGCCATTCCGATCGACCAGGTTTCTATCTACAGTCACCTGTCGCAGAAACAGATTGACGCCGCCTACCTCGATGAAGAAAGGCCAGAGAAGTCAGCATGGCTATTCATATTCAGGGCGACAAGAAAGATCAAATAAGTCGTGCAGGAGACAGAACGACAGTTGGTAGAGGCGATACAGGCTGGAGATAGGGAGGCGTTGCGACGCCTCTATGAGCGTTTCTCCAGATACGCTATGGGGGTGAGCCTGCGGATTGTGCCAGAGCGGGAGGATGCGCTCGACATCGTACAAGACACCTTTGTCAGCATTCTCACCACTATCGGCTCCTTCGAATATCGTGGCGAGGGTTCGCTGAGAAACTGGGTGGCGAAAATTACCACCAACCGCGCCCTGGACTGGATGAGGGATCACGGAAGGCTGCTGTTCTATGACCAACTGCCCGATGAAACCGCAGAAGAGGAGGATGAAACGCCCCTCGAGGAGATACCTCCAGATATACTGAGCGAGATGATTGACCGTCTGCCAGATACGAGCAGGATGATCGTCAACCTCCGCACCTTCGGGCAAATGTCCCACAAAGAGATTGCCGATAGACTCGGCATCAGTGACAAGACTTCAATGTCAACTTTCTCAAGAGCCAGAAGGCAATTGGCGAACATGATTAGAGAATATTTAAACTCACAAAGGATATGAAACAGGAAAGGCATCAGACAGACAAGCACAGCCGGGAAGACCAATGGACCCAACGGCTGCGCGACCATCTGGCAGACATCGAAGCGCCTGTGCCTGATGATCTGTGGGAGAAGATCGAGGCGAGACTGCCGAAGGAAGTGGCAAGTCCGACTCCGAAGAAAGAGGCCCGCATTGTTCCTTTGTGGGCGAGATGGGCTGCAGCGGCAGTGATTGTGGGAGGATTAGTGATTTTGTGGAATGTGAAGAGTGAAATATGGAATGAGAATAGTTTATTGAGCAGCAAAAGCGAGACGACGAAGAAGACCTCTGCAGAAAAGACACCTGCACTGATGAAATCGAAGAGATCTGAGGAGTCAGAGTCATCTGAGAGCATTGAACAGAGCGTAAAGGCTCCCGCCCTCTTGGCTGAGGAAATACCGATGGAATCGGAGAAAAAAGTAGAAGAAACGCCTTTGGTGCCCGTTTCATCAGAAGAAAAGCCCAATGAGCCCATTTTGCCTGTTTCATCAGAAGAAAAGTCCAATGAGTCCATTCAGCCCATTTCATCGGAGAAAAAGCCCAATGATTCCGAGAAGAGTCCGGAGAATGTAATCCGCGAACTGAATCAGAAGATCGCAGCATACAAGCAGCGTCGCAACGGGAGCGCCACCATCAACCTCTATGCCTCCAACGGCTTCGGCAACCAATCATACCGTAACGGTGTGCTGATGAGTCAGGAACTGCTCTCTAATTATGATTACTATAGGAACCCCGACAGCCACGGAACCCGAGTCGGCAACAGTCCCGTCTATCTGGCTAACCATGAGGAAAGGCAGAATTTCTACCAACCTATCTCGTTCGGCTTGAGCGTGAATATCCCCATTTCATCGAAATTCTCAGTATCGACGGGTGTGGTATATACCCGTCTGAGTTCTGACTTTACCAGTATCGCCAACAGCCTCGTCTATGAACGGCAGCAGAAACTGCACTATGTGGGCATCCCGCTGACGGTACAGTATAACGTGTGGCAATGGCACGGGCTGAATGTCTATGCGACGGCTGGTGGACAAGCAGACTTTAATGTGAAAGCGTACATGACGACAGAGGGCACAGAAACGAAGTTGGAGAAAGACAACTTGCAATGGTCGGTAAATGCCGCCCTAGGTGTCCAGTATAACTTCATTCCCCAGTTAGGTATCTATGTAGAACCAGGCATCAAGCACTATTTCGACAACGGTAGCCATATCCAGAACTACTTCAAGTACAAGCCCACGAACTTCAATCTGCAATTAGGCGTACGAGTGAATTTAGGCAAAGATTAACGCCGTATTAAGACACTAACAATTGTAATCCTATACCACGCACGGTCTTCAGTTGGACACGAGGTTCGTCGGAGAGCAGTTTACGCAGTTTGTTGACGAAGACGTCGAGAGAACGGGAAGCGAAATAGTCGTCCTCAGTATTCCAGAAGCGGCTGAGGATGGCCTCGCGCCTCACGACATGGTTCTGATTCTCTGCCAGAAGTTGCAGGATCTGGGCCTCGCGCTGGGTGATGGTCTGCGAAATATCTGTTTCGTCATCACGCAGCGTGGCGTGGTCGGCATCAAGTGTATATTTACCCAGTTTATAATGGTTGGTCTCTTTCTGCGTCTTCGCCCCACCCCTCATCTTCATCAGAGCCTGGATATGGGCATCCAGTTCTTCTGGCACGAAAGGCTTCTTCACGTAGTTGTTGATGCCAAGTCGGTAGCCGGCCTTCACATCATTGGGCGACGTGAGGGCCGAGGTGAAGATGATGATCACATCGCCGTCAGTCTCACGGATACGCTCCACCATCTCGAAACCGTTCATCACAGGCATGTCTATATCGGAGATAATGACGTCTGGATGGATCTGTTGCCAGGCTTGCAGGCCCTCCTTCCCGTTGGCAGCGGTGGTCACGTCGTAGCCGCCGATGATATCCTCGAGACCAGTCTTCTCGATATACGCTAACGATGCGTCGTCTTCAACCAAGAGTAACTTTACCATATTCATCAAGATTTTTTATGAAGATCATCATTATTGTTTGGGGATAAATAGTGTAAATTCGGAGTACTGGTCTTTCTCACTCGTGACGGTCACCCTGCCTCCGTGGGCCTGCATGACCTGATCGACGTAGTTCAGTCCGAGACCGAAGCCTGAGACACCGCCCTTGCGGTTCTTCTCATGCACGGCAGCACGGCCGAACTTATCAAAGATGATACGCTGGTCTTCCTTGGAGATGCCGATACCGTTATCGTGGACCTTCAAAAGTACGTATTTGTCGCTGTTCTGGGTGGTGATGCTGATGCTGACCGTGTCCTTGGAATACTTGATGGCATTGTCGACGAGGTTGGAGATGGCCTCTGTGAGATATTGCTCATCAGCGAGGACATGATGCACCAGCAAATCTACGATGAAATCGATGTTTTTGTCCGTTTTCGCCTTCGCTTTCTCTACGATATCATCGATGATGGGTTCCAGGTTCACGTCCTGCTTGTTCAAGATGAGTTTCTTGTTTTCAAGTTTCGAGATAGTGAGCAGTTTGTTGACGAGTGCCAGCAGGTGCTCCGCCTCACTCTCAATGATGGAGTAGTATTTCTCCTTGATCTGCGGTTTGTCGTCCACCTTACCGCTGTGGAGGAAGCGGGCTCCCATGATGATGCTCGACAGAGGCGACTTCATGTCGTGCACCATTGCATAGGAGAAGTCGTTACGAAGGTCTGCCATCATCTTCTGCTCGTCGAGGTAGCGCAGCAGTCTCAGCAAGATGGCTCCGAAGAGTATCAGGATGATGGCACTGGCCGCAAAGAGCGGGCTGAGCCTTCTGGCAAGCGTCGGATAGGGATTATTAAGCGCAAGCCTGATGCCCCGCGACTGGTCACGACGGGTGCTGAATACCCGGGTCTTCAGCGATGCCGACGAGGACTGGGCGTTGTTCTGGCGGAGGATATGGCCGTCGGCGTCGACCTCCATCAGGGTAAAATTCCGGTCGAAACTTACCACGCTGAGCAGGGAGTCGACATACTGCGCCAACGTATCGAGCGACACTTCGGAGTGATAACGCCGGCTGAGCACATCGTTCATGCCCTCTACCGACGACTCCAGCGAGAGATCGCCGCGCAGATGGGGCAGGCTGAGGGTGTCGCCCACAGACACGACCTCCGCCCGCTGGTAACTCTCGTAGAACATGCCCCACGTCAGTTGGTTGCCCGCTCTCTCAGAGATGTCACGAACAGCCGAGCGGTAGGTCATCCACATATAGAGACCCAACAGCAGCATCACTGCCACCATCGCCGCTACAGACACATATTTGTATTTACTCTTCTGCATTCCTGCCTGCAAAGGTAGTGCAAATCAGACGAATCTCCAAATTTATTGAGGAAATTCATACACCAGATATTGCGCATTGTGCTCAACAGGATAGTTCGTCAGGCGCCCCGAACGGGTTACAAACGACAGTATTCCATTATAGATGCCATTGCCGAATGTGTATTGACCACTGTATATGTTGATATAGTGAACACGACGGGCATCATAGTCCAGAAGCCGCTCTACGTTGACGACGGGCATACCGTCTATGAACACCATTGTAGGCCATGAACTGTCGTAGGAACCCTGCTCTTTACGGACCATCAACTGTAGTACGTCATTCACTTTCCTGGTCGTCACACAATTCACATACTCAAGCAGCACCTCCTTGACCGTAAAGAACTGACGGTACTCGTCGAGATTATAGGTCAGATCAGGTCTGGTACCCAAAATCGTTTCGTCATAGTCCAACGGCACGCCTTCCACGGCGGTGTCGTCAGCATCATCTCCGATCTTTATTTCCCGTTTGGCTGGTGCGATAGCCATCTGATGCCGCTGCATGTCGATAGAGCGGGCTTCCACCTCGCTGCGATTATAATGGAACACCAGATGCGGCAGGCGCTTCGGAATCAAGTTCGCAAAAGGACTGATCAACTCGATAGGCAGGCTCACGCCTGTTGTCGACACAGCAGAGAGCACCAGCGGCCGTTTGCCATGGATGCCATAGGTGTAGAAGACCGCGATAGAGTCGTTCATCATCCTACCCTCGAAATAATGGATCTGCTTCCCAATGATTGCCAAGGAAGGACGTATCTGGTTGCCGCTGAATGTGTTACCGTCACAGACATTCCTGACACGTGCCCTGATGACGTGGCCTTCCGTCTCACGTACACTGGTGGCCTTCACGACCTGCTCAAGGGGAAACGGGTCGGAGGACAGATAACTCAACGAGTCGGGATGGGCGATTTTCACCCATTCGATATCGTCGTCCTCATGCTTGTGAAGAGGATTGACAACGGCGACCAGTTGACGGGACACCTGGGCCTTGTCACGAGTGTAAGCCGACAGCACATAATACCCGCTGTGGAGGTTGGAAGACAGTTCGATCATGCCCGTTCCCTTCCCCTCCTGAAGGCCAATCACGACGCCTGCCGCCATACCGTACGTATCACACAGTTCCGCGTAGGCTATCACGGCATCAGCCGTGACGCTGACTTTCATCGCCTCACCTGCAAGATACCAGGTGCGGTCTGTCTTTACATCTATAGCAAAGGTGCATTGGGCAAGCACCAGCGCAGCTGTCAGCGATAATATTCTGTTGTTATTCATCTTCACTCTTTCACTTTTTCACCTTTTCACTCTTCTTCACTTTTCTCTACCCAGAAATCAGGTTCTTCAGTATATGCCCCTTTAGATCTCACGTCGAGTTGCCAGTCGAAGGCCCATGCCGTCTTCAACGAACCAAACGAGATCCTGTTGTCTTCCCATTCGCAGAGGAACATGCCTTTGTCCACCTGCAGGGCGCAATCATCTTCAGTGCAATTATCGAGCCACAAACGGGAGTCTTCCCTCTGAGGGATCTGGATAGACAATTCTTTGGCATCGAGGAAGAACCTGTATTCACTGGTATTCAATGAGCATCCTACGAAGCCTATCACATGCTTGTCTGACGTGAGACAGTGGATATTAGTAGGCAGGGCAGACGGCTGGGGAGTAAACAGTCCTCCCATCTCCGAACCAGCCTGGCGACGGGCCATCTCGTACTCGTACTCTGCCTTTGAGATGGCACGCTGGTGCACCAGACCGCTATACCTGTAATAGATACGCTCATTGCTGCAGTCTATGTCGTACATCTTGAGGCGACGGATATGCTGGTCTTTGTAACTGCTGCTGGCACCCACCATGATCGTCGGGGCTGTCGCATCCTTCCATCCTATATGAGGAAAGAGGTTCGCTTGATAGACACGCTTCATGGCCTCTTTGTCGAAATACATGTTGGTCGTGTAGTCGGAATGTACCTCCCAGGTCTCATCGCAGGTCCACGAATAATAGTTCGCCCTGTCAGGCTCAAAGGGATCGGCTGGCGTGACAAGCACGTCGACACGATTCTTCAGAGAGTCCTTGACACCCGTCACCTCGACGACCTTCTCTGTAGGCATCGGTCTCTGAGGCTCTGACTCATAGACCTCGCCGTCGCTCTCGATATGCAGATAGTACTCCACGTCAGGAGAGAGCACGCCGACCTGGCAGACATACTGGCCATAGACCCCCTGCGCCAGATACTCAGAACCGTCGCTCCCCCTGACAGAGACATGGGCTCCCATGACCTTTTGCAACTCGTCGGAAGAGTTCAGAGCCTGAGTACGCGACAGGACAAACGTGTTGACCCTGGAAGAACATATAGCGCCCTCCACAACGAGCAAGTCAGAATCATCTGCAGGAATGTCTGCCTCAAACTCCTCAATACAGCCCGACAGTGTACTCATGCCCACCATGAGACAAAGCACAATATATAGCGATCTCATCTGTTTCATCATATCCTAATTGAATCGTATATTAAGTGAGACGTACGGAATGGCCGTGCCAAACACAGACAACTTATACCCCTTGATTTCCTCCCCCTCGGTGACATAATAGACATTATAGGCATTCTTGCGGGCAAGGGCATTATAGACGCCAATAGAGAACGATGTGTGGAGGAAGGATGTCAACTTATGGGTCGGCTCGATATTGAACGCAAGGTCCAGTCGCATATAGTCCGGAATACGATAGGTGTTGCGGTCTGTATAGTAGGGCATGTATTTCTGGTTGTACGAGTCGTAGTATTTGCCGGCAGGCAGTGTCGTCGGACGGCCCGTGGCGTAGTTGAAGTTGCTTGAGAAACTGTACCTCTCCGTGAACTTCAGGTTGAGTACGGCCTTCACCTCATGCGGTCTGTCATACTCTGAAGGGTACCACTCGCCATTGTTCAGAGGCACTGCCACCCGCTCGTCGTCCTGACGGAGTTGAGAGCGCGAGTAGGTGTAACTCACCCAGCCGTTCAGCGTTCCCACTGGCTTCTTCACCTGAAGTTCCACGCCGTATGCCCGTCCCTTCGTCGAGATCACGTCTGTCTCCAGATGATGGTTCATCAGCAGCACCGCCGAACTGCGATAGTTGAGGTAATCGCCGATATGCTTGTAATACACCTCTGCCGAGAACTCGTACTTCTTGCCTGCCGTCTCATGATAGATACCAGCCGCCACCTGCCAGCCGTTCTGGGGCTTGATGTTGAGGTCGGAGAGTTTCCAGATATCAGTAGGAGACATGATCGACGTGTTCGACACCTTATGGATATACTGGTGCATCGTGTTGAAACCGGCCTTCAAGGAGAGGTTCTCCAAGAGGGCATAGCGGGCCGACAGGCGGATCTCCGGGGCATGATAGGTCTTGATGATTCCCGTCTCACGGCGAGTCTCCAACAACGTCTCCTCTGTCGGGAGTTCGCCGTCATGGTAAAAGTTCACGTCACGCGGACCCAGCGCATTGAACATCGAATAGCGCAATCCGGCCGACACAGACAGTTTCTCTGTGAGCGAGTGCTCATAGTCGATAAACGCAGCACTCTCCAGCGCCTTCTCCCGCTGTAACTGGTCTGTCGTGATGCACGACTCCTCGCCTATCGGCTCATACGTTCCGCCCTGCACGTTGTAGTGCTGTACAGAGAGACCGTACGAGAGCACCTGCTTCTCTGACAATCGCTGACGGATATGCAGTTTGCCCCATATCTGGTCGATGCCGAAACTCAGCCTGGCGGCCATAGAGGGCGTGTTCCTGTCCTCATTGAAATAGTCGTAGTGGTCCAGTCCTGCAGAGGCCGTGAGCGTCACCCTTTCATTCAGCAGCGAGCGCCACTCGGCAGAGAAGTTGCGGTTCTCGTAGCCATACTTGTCCTGCGAACTGAACGAGAATTTATCATGGCTCCAATAACCATATATCTTGAGGCGGTGCAGGCTGTTGAGTTTCCAGGTCAGCACGCCGCTGAAGTCATAGAAGTTGGCCGAGCCGTTCTTGTAGCCGCTGTCCTCAGGCAACTGCTTGAGCATCCAGTCGCTGTACGTCGTGCGGCCATTCAGCAGCAGAGACACATGATCCTTCACGATAGGCACCTCGACATTCGCCTTACTGGTCAATGCGCCGATACTGGCCGAACCCGTCAGTTTCTGCATATTGGCCTCCTTCGAGGTCACTTTCAGCACACTGCTGATCCTGCCGCCATACTCCACGGGAATGCTCGACTTGAACAGTTCCACATCCTCTACCGCATCAGAATTGAACGACGTGAACAGTCCGAACAGATGCGAGGGATTATACACCGTTCCGCCATTAAACAATATCAGGTTCTGGTCTGTCGCCCCGCCTCGCACATTATAGCCGCTCGAAGCCTCTCCGACGGTAGTGACACCAGGCAACGTGAGCACCACCTTCATGATATCCGACTCGCCAAAGGCCGACGGGATGTTCTTCAGCAACTGGGGCTTGAACTTCTCAGACCCCATCGTCGTGCTCCTCACCGCCGACTGGCGACCACCCACGACGACGATCTCCGCCAGTTCCTGGTCGTCGGCGACGCTCGCCCTGGCCTTCTGCACGCCTGGCACGATATAGACCTTTGTCTTTGCTGAACCTGTTGTCGAAAGCGTGTCGCTGTCAAGGACGGGAATGCCGGCGATAAGGGAGTCCGTGGGATAGTTTACAGTTGACAGTTTACGGTTTACAGTTGATTTGCTGGCAAGCCCATCATTAGACCCGTCAGTGTAATCATCTGTAAACCGTAAACTGTCAACTGTAAACAACTTTACTCCAATAACGCCCTCCACCACCTTCACAAGACTCTGCTCCCGCTCCTTCTTTGAGAACGAAAGATGTCGCTGCTTCGCCATCTGCTTGATCTGGCCTTTCTGTTCAGGGAATATCCTGGCCACGTCTCTGGCATTCTTCACATGGTGGACGGCGCCGTCGGCAGTCTGCAGCGAGTAGTACTCATTCGTACTGAGTACCTTCACATATTTCTTCCCTCCGAAAGAGTTCTCACCGCCGTACACCTTCCACACACTATGATAAAGGCGGACCCCGTTCCCGCTTCCGTCGCAGAGCAGGGCCGCAAACCGTGAGCCGTCCTCCGGATCGTGCACATATCTGCGACCATCCATTTCAAACCAGTCTATGCAGGCCTGCTCTGGCAGACAAAACACACCCTTGACGGGAGTGAGCACCGCCACCCGCTGCTCCAACTGGTCAAAGCGCAGTTGCACCTCATCATACACCACCCCATGATAACAGATGCGACCCTGATACACATTCGTATTGCCTTTATAATAGGGGATATCATGCCACAACGACACCTGGTACTGAGGCTCTATCGGCCCCACATACAGTCGGGCATAGTCAGAAGCAGAGCGGAAGTAGTCCTGAGCCCCAGCATACTGTACGACTGCCATCATACAGACTAATGCAAACAAATTCTTTTTCACGTTCTCTAGTTTGAATGCAAAATTATACCTTTTTCTATATATAAAATGGTGAGACGCAGGAAAACTTGCATGAAACCGGAATTATTTAACAAAGTTTGGCTTTTACATGAGAGGTGGCAACTACAAAATCTTACAATCTTACAATTCGCACTTTTATTTGTCTGCAAAAGCACGGATAATATCGCCCGCTTCCTGAATATCATCTGGAGGCGGGCGATTCTTATTCTAACAATCAATAAATCTCGTTTTCCTACGATTATCCTTAGGTCTGACGGCGAAGTGAACCCAATAGCGCCCGCTTCGATTCCGCTCTATCAGCAGTTCGTCGTAGTCCTGTCTGGTCTCATCCGCATAGTCCATCAGGATCACCGCATATCGCATTGCCTGCTCGATACCATACACCCTGATATCCACTGCGCACCCCGTCAGATGATTGCTCGTCGCCGAGCCTCCCACCTTCCTGTTCACCTCCGGACTCCGATACCCGCTGCTGATAATAATCGGCTCTTCGGTATCTTTTTCCCCTCCTAAGTTAGGAGGGGTGCCCGTCAGGGCGGGGTGGTCTGAAGAAGGGGAAACATACCTCAGATTATACCTCGCTCTCAGCGCCTCCAGCCACCCGCATACCCTCTTCATATTCTCAATACTCACTCTACTCGGGATATTCATCATCCCCGTACTCGTCTTAGTCATCTCCCCGAGCGTATAATGCTCGGAGAGTTTTGCTTGTTTTTCTAATTGAATATTTTCCATACTGTGTTTTGTTT
>Ga0256404_1000575_pt1 | contig 95432 bp, 58 predicted proteins | sample RumenRJG_01DNA_FD_185990 | JGI IMG/M metagenome (GOLD analysis project Ga0256404, IMG submission 185990) | Bovine rumen microbial communities from Lethbridge, Alberta, Canada - RJG_01 | ecosystem: Host-associated > Mammals > Digestive system > Stomach > Rumen | place: Canada: Alberta | collected... | reverse complement strand
ATCTTGACCTTGTCCATACCGAAGTGCCTGAAGCGTTTGTAGTTCATGTCGTACTTCATCTGTCCGAAGACGGCCTCTGGCTCTATGCATCTTTTCCCCCTATATTTTATTCCTTCTTCCGAAGTAGCCCTTGTCCGCGAGCATGACCACAAGCTGGGTGAACACTTCGTTTATCTCATCCTTCACCCTGTTGCGGAAACGGTTGATGGTGTTGAAGTCCGGCTGTTCGTAGCCTGCCAGCCATATAAAATGTATGTCACGCTTCAGGGATTTCTCTATCTTGCGGCATGAATAGATATTGTTCATGTAACCGTAAAGAATCGCCTTGAGCATCATCTTGGGGCGGTAAGGACTGCGCTCGCGCGCTCGGTATAAAAAAATAATACGAAAAAGAGGATGAATCAGAATTTTGATACACCCTCTTTTTATGACAATACGTGAATGCCGATACGCTTACTTTACGATTACTTTCTTTCCATTGTGGATATACAGCCCCTTGGCTGTTGGTTTCTCATTGACCTTCACGCCGTCCAGGGTATACCATGCGCCGTTGTCCTCGTTGTCGGCAGCGATGCCCTTGATGCCTGTCGTGCCGCCAAGAGTTACGTTGATCTTGTCAGTGTCTGAGGTAGGCAGGCTGAGATATGCCTCGTTGGCTGCTATCGTGCCGGTGCTCTGGAGCTGGAAGGCATCATTATCATAGACATAGTGGCTATTGCCATCCGTCAGCGTGCTGAGGTCGGTGTCTTTTGTCACCCCCACGAGCTTGTTGCCGGATACATCAGCCGTAGCGTCTCCACTTGCAAGCGGGAAGACGTAGGTGGCGCCCGCCGTGCCGGTCATCAGCAGCCCCGTGCCTGCCGGCACGATGCCTTTCACATCGGTGCCTTTGATCGTGCCGTCGACAACGCTGCCCGTAAACAGATATGCCTTCAGGTCCTTCGCCGCTGCGGCAGCAAAGGTTTTTTCGTCTCCTACCTGATAGGCGTTGTCAAGGTCTATCTTCTCTGCATCCGCAAAAGTAGTTACAGCGTGATCAAAAGTCTTGAAAACACTGCGGTTTGTAAACTCTTTCCATTCCGTTGCGCTGGCGTACGCCTCCTCGCTTCCTACAGGAATGATCAGACGTGGTTTTGGTTCAAGCGAAGAAAATACATAACCATTACAAGATGCGGGCTTTTTACTTTTACATAGGACCGAAGTCAAGCTTTTACAACCATAGAAGGCCTCATTGCCTATCGAAGTGACACTCTCAGGGATGGTGACCGAAGGCAAGGCGGAACAACGCCAGAAGGCCCCACCGCCTATCGAAGTAATTCCTTAATATTATTTTGTAGTTTCGTTATATATTAGTAATTTTGTGCATGTGGAAATTTATACTTTACAATTGTGAAAAGCCACTTTGTAAATCAAGAATAAGATTAACCTGTTTTTTTGTATTATGTGGTTAGCCTTTGCACAAAGAAAAAGTTGCCATCATAGGGAAGCCCTGATGGAACTTGGTTATATAAATTGGACAATGCACCGAACCAATTTTGAAGTTGGTGATATTGTATTCCTTTTTATGTCTGATGAAAGAAAAGTTGCTTTCAAGACAAAAGTAGTTGCCAAGGATTGTGATAGAACTGATATTGCTTATTGGCAAGTTAAGCCAAATATGCACTTCACTTACAAATTGGAATTGGTCAAGGAATACACTGGAAACAAGTTAGATGAAGATGATCTAACCCAACACGGTTTCAATGGTGGAAGAAGCATTCAACATCCTTTGAAGAACAATGTTGAATTGCTTAACTATATTGATTCCGTTTTTGAAGAAGCCTGAATTAAAACTAAGATAAAAGATATTAACGATTAAATTGTAGTTGGAATATATTCAGACATTATGAAACATTTGTTACTAATCTTGTGTATTGTTGTAGGATTTACATCTTGTACCCAAAAAGTTGAAATCCAACATAAATTCTATGGTGCAATACTTGGACAAACTGAAAAACAATTTTGTGATTCATTAGACAAGAATGGTATTGCTTATGAAAAATGGTCTCCAAGTTATTTGGATTACGATTATATAGAAATTCAAAACCCAGAACTTGCTGGTTATAAATTTACCGAATCAATATTTGAAGTAAATAGAAATTCCAAGATTGTTTATTGTGCAAGGTTTAAGCTAGAGAAAATCAACAAGAAGTTTTACGAAGGTTTTCTTAAAAAGCTTGAAGAAAAGTATTCACTTGTAAAAGAAGAAAAACCAGATTTGTACCAAGGTGATTTTGGGTATGAAGGCGAACAGCACAATTATAGTTTTGGTAATTATGCCATTTGTTACACATATTATGCACAACAAGAAACCATTGAAGTTGATTATTTCTACATAGCTTCACAAATAGTCAATGAATTATAAAAACATCCCCACCCTAGGCAACTAAGGTGGGGATGTTATTACCCTTTTCGCAATTTCCCTTCTTTAAGGATAAAATATAAAGCCGACTATTTTAGCAAATCAATTATCTTCTTCAATTATTTTCCTATTAGTATAAGGACAAAATATGTAGCAAATACTACATATAACATCTGAAATAGTAAGTGATGTGGGTGGTAAAAGTGCTACTAAATAGCGAAAAGTATGTAACGAAACTATAAAATCGTGTTAAATTGTTGTGACACTTTTAGGGATGGTGATCGAAGTCAGCCCGGAACAGTATTTGAAGGCCGAAGGCCTCTCGGCGATCTCAGCCTCTCACACGTATCATCTCTGCGGCTCAATAAGCTCTGCGGCTCTGCGTGAAAAATCTGATAATCAAGGGCAGTATTTGGTCTCAACAAAAAAGTGACGAAGTCAGGAAGAACGTATGCGAAAGTATGAGCATATCCTTTATTTGTCTTGTTATCGGGAGATGATAAACGTTAAAGTACACTTGTTTCTTGTTTTATTAAATGGCATCTTATAAATTTGTGGCGTTTTATAAAGTGTCACTTAATAAAGTTATGAATAAGGATATTCTGAAGCAGATCATTTTAGACAACAGGGTAGAGGTGGAGCGATACAAGGTGTTCCGGCGTGAGGTGGACATGAGTAGCTTTCCCTGCTACGTTCTGGTTGGCTTGCGGCGTGCGGGCAAGTCCTTCATGCTCTACCAGCGTATGCAGCAACTGCTGAGCCAGGGTCATACTTGGGAAGAGATGCTGTATGTGAACTTTGAGGATGACCGGCTGGAGGATTTCAAGTCGTCAGACTTCAATCTCATTCTGGAATGTTTTGCGGAACTGTCTGACAAGCGACCCATACTATTTCTTGACGAAATACAAAACATTGATGGATGGGAAAAGTTTGCCAGGCGATTGGCAGACAATAAATATAATGTGTATATCACTGGAAGCAACGCCAAGATGCTGTCGCGTGAGGTGATGACTACGCTCGGTGGCAGATATTTGCATGTCGAAGTCTATCCATTTAGTTTTAAGGAATATCTTGATTTCTCCGGTCAAAAGTATGACGAGAACAGTCTGCTACAGACCGATGCTAAGGCCAAGTTCATGCGCTTGTATAATGAATATCTGCATTGGGGAGGTCTGCCGGAAAGTGTCGGGCTACCCGTTAAGCGCGACTATGTGAGCAGCACCTTTCAAAAAGTGTATCTTGGCGATATCTGTGCACGCAATGGTATCAGCAATCCGAATCTGTTACGTCTTATGATAAAGAAGATAGCCGAGAGCGTCAAGCAGCCGTTGTCCTACAACCGCATCTCACGAATACTGTCCTCTGTTGGCTGTAAGATAAGCGTACCAACGGTAGGCAACTATGTGCAGTATTGTCAGGACGCATGGCTGTTGCTGCGTATGCACAATATAGCATCACCGTTCGTAGAGAAAGAGACGATCAGCAAGTATTACTTCATCGACAATGGCATCCTCAATCTCTTCCTGGTCGATGCAGATACCTCTTTGTTGGAAAACCTTGTGGCTGTTACCCTTTTGAGGAAGTATGGCAATGATCCTGACAACGAACGCGTGTTCTATTACAACTCAGGTGTGGAGGTCGATTTCTTTGTCCCTGACGAGGGTCTTGCCATTCAGGTTTGCTATAATCTCAGTCATAGCGATGGCACTTATGAGAGAAAGCTGTCTGCCCTGAAGAAACTTCCTTCTGCATTGGAGTGCAAGCGCCGTCTCATCATCACTTACGATGAGGAAGCTACCATCGAGGATAATAATGGAAAGATAGAGGTGTTGCCCTATTGGAAATGGGTGATAGCCTGATGTCTACTTTCAGCGACCGGGAAATGTGAAAGGGAGGGAAGGACAACGAAAAGACAGAAACGCTCACAATTTATCCGGAGAGAGTAGACCGTGCGTTTTGTAAAGATTTTGAGACGGGGTGTTTTTTCGCTCTCAGCCCGTCACCTGCCCGGCAGCAGAGCTCTTGATATCGTTGTCGGCGGGGAGAGCACAATCAAATGGCGGAACGCAACACTTGTATTTTTTCTTACAAACGGGATATTTTTCGCAGCACTGCGGAATATGCTTTTTTTATGCAGAATAATATTCATCTTGTGGCATTCTGATGTCACTTACGCTTAAGTGTGGTGTCTGGAAGAAGGGCCATGGAGCGGTGCCGGCAGACCCGCCTGTCCGGCCGCCTCATGTCACACCTGCTTCCTCCCCGATATGGCTGCAGCGGGGAGCGCTGAAATTCGTATTTACTCAAAATTACAGATGTGTCAATTCATAAAACATGCACGGGAAAAAGCAATGTGACTCATCACATGGGAATATCCGGCAGATAAAACATTTCTTTTTGTATAGCTTTATTTGAATATTAAATTATAATGAGAAAGAGCATTTATTTTTAGTGATACGGAGCTCATACCTTAATTCATTAATACTCGATACCCACTTGCAGAGCACGGCAGATACCCTTACTGCCGTGCTCTTTTTTCCTTTGATACGTCTGCGCAGGAAAAACATGGGTAAGAGCGTCTTTTAAGGTATTTCTCCTTATCTGAATGTGAGAATATTTGATATCTTTGCAAAATGATTTATACCTATCCTTATAACAGATGAATGTAAAAAGACTGATGGCAGCCACAGCTGCCGCAATCCTGCTCACTGTGCCCGGCGCAAAGGCTCAGTGGCATCCTGCGGGCGATAAGATAAAGACCCCGTGGGCTGAGAAAGTAGATTACAAGCGGCCCTGGAACGTATATCCCCGTCCGCAGCTCAAGCGTGCCGCATGGCTTAATCTCAACGGCCTCTGGAATTACGCCGTGACAGGCCTTGATGCTTCCACGCCCTCGAAGTGGGACGGGCAGATACTCGTGCCGTATCCCATAGAGAGCGCTCTCTCCGGAGTAGGCCGTACTCTTACTAAGGACAATCTCCTATGGTACGACCGTACATTCACCGTGCCCGCTGCATGGAAAGGCAAACATGTGAAGCTTAACTTCGGCGCGGTCGACTGGAAGGCTGACGTGTACGTCAACGGCACCAGAGTGGGCTCGCACACCGGCGGCTACGCTCCCTTCAGCTTCGACATCACCTCCGCCCTCAAGGCCGGCTCCAACCGCCTCACGGTAAAAGTATTCGACCCGACAACAGACGGCTATCAGCCCGTCGGGAAGCAGAAGAGCCAGCCGGGGGGCATCTGGTACACTCCCGCCTCCGGCATCTGGCAGACCGTGTGGATGGAACCGGTAAACCGTAAGCACATCGAGGCTCTTGAGATCATCCCCGACCTCGACAACAAGAACATCAGCGTGAGGGTCAGCGGCAGTGGCACAGACGCCGGCGACGAGGTGAGAATGACCCTCAAGGACGGCAAGACCGTCGTAGCCTCGGCCAAGGGAATGAGCGGCGAGAGACTGCACCTCAACATCTCTCAGCCCAAGCTCTGGAGCCCCGACAGCCCGTTCCTCTACTCCCTGGAGATCAAAGTCCTCTCCAAGGGCAAGACCGTCGACGCAGTGAGCAGCTACGCCGCCATGCGCAAGATATCCAAGGGCCGCAACAAGGACGGCCACATGGTCATGATGCTCAACGACAAACCCCTCTTCCAGATGGGCCCGCTCGACCAGGGCTACTGGCCCGACGGCATCTACACAGCCCCCACCTACGAGGCTATGGTCTACGATCTCAAGAAGACCAAGGAATGGGGATTCAACATGGTGCGCAAGCACATGAAGGTAGAGCCCGACCTGTGGTTTGAATACTGCGACCGCGTCGGCCTCGTGGTATGGCAGGACATGCCGAGCAGCTGCATATCCTACGACCACAACCCGTGGGATATGACCCACTGGTACAGCCAGGCCGAGACCGTCCGCAGCTCCGAGGCAGAGCAGGACTACAGGGAGGAGTGGCGCGACATCATCACCGCCTACCGCAATCACCCCTGCATCATCGTCTGGACGCCGTTCAACGAGGGCTGGGGACAGTTTAAGACCGCCGACATCGCCACCTTCACCCACGAGCTCGACCCGACACGCCTTATCAACTCGGCCTCGGGCGGCAATCACTTCAAGGGCGTGGGCGACATCCTCGACCTGCACAAATATCCCGCTCCCGAGATGTACCTCACCGACCCCGACAGAGTGGAGGTAATGGGCGAGTTCGGCGGTCTCGGCCTTCCGCTTACAGGCCATCTCTGGCAGGAGAAGGACAACTGGGGCTATGTGCAGTTTAAGGACGCCAAGGAGGTGACCGACCGCTACGTGGAGATAGCCAACGGTCTCCTGGAGCTCGCCAAGAAGGGCGCCGCCGCAGGCGTCTACACCCAGACGACCGACTGCGAGGTGGAAGTCAACGGACTGATGACCTACGACCGCAAGGTGATCAAGATCGAGGAGAACAGGGTGAAGGAAGCCAACGACAAACTCACCCACGCCTTCGACGGGAAATAACAGTTCCCTTCGGCTATGAGAATAATCTGGCGGACTTTCAGAATGTAACTTTAATGGGAAACAACATTCCCTTCTGACTGACAACAGACAGTTATCGGGGCGGCACGATGAAGTGCCGTCCCGATTTATTTTGCCCTGCCGGGAATGCCGGTGCCCCCGTCAGAACACGAAGGTGGCAATGCAGGAGCATATTGTCTTTGGCCGAATACAACGAAAGCCACTTCCGGAGCGCTTGGAGCGCGGAACGGAAGTGGCTTTTACTATTGTGAGACATGCTTGTCCATTGGCCGAAGGCCGTAAACCGATGGCGGCGGATCTATGGCCGATGGCGGCAGATCTACGACCGATGGCGGCGGGCGACGACCCGATATGCGCTGCTTGCGGGCCGGTGGCGGGCTACTTCAGCGCCTGCTCGAGCTGCTTGCGGGTGAGGACGATGTAGTTGAGCGCCCAGTTGTCGACGCCGTTGCTCTCGTCCTCGTAGAATATGGCCACGTCTCCGTTACGGAGGCGGTCGATGGTGGAGTAAGAGGCCGCGCCGGGCTGCAGCTGCATGAGTTTGCGCCAAGAGCGGCCCTGATCGGTGCTGCCGCAGAGCCACAGGTCAGCGCGCTGGAGGCCCGGGATGGTGAAGAGATTGGTGTGGAGGATGAGGTCGCGGCGGCCGCGCGCGTCACGACGGTAGTAGAGCGGTTCGGCGTTGCAACTGGCGCCGCGGAGAGTGCTGTCGCGCCACTGCTTGCCCCAGTCGAGGTTGCGGCCGGAGGTGATATTGAATCCGCGGTCGCCCGCCTGACGGATGGACATCATGAGGCGTCCGTCATTCATCTCGAGGAGCTTTGCCTCATTGGCTCCGTCATAGGCCATATGCTCGTCCAGCGTCCAGTGGTCGCCCTCGTCGGTGGAATAGAGCACGTATTCGCGCACCTGGCCGCTGGCGAGGCGATAGTTGCAGGCGAACATCACCGTGCCGTCGGAGGTGCAGAGGCCGCGGCCAGAGGTGACGAAAAATCCGTGCGAGCCGAGAGCGTTGCGAAGGTTGTCCACGCGATTGTCCAGACGCTCATGCACCAGGTCGGCAGGGCGTGTCCAGGTCTTGCCGTTGTCATCACTTACCATGATAGCCACGTCGGCCTGACCGTCCCAGAAGGACTTGTTGCCGGCGCAGGAGAGGCAGATGATACGCCCCTTCTTGGTGACCACGAGAGCGGGATCGCCGAAGCCGTAATCGAAGGAGCCCTTGCCCTGTCCCTGCGCGATGGTGCGCGGTTCGCTCCACGTCTTGCCGTTATCCTCCGAGCGGCGCACCACTATATCAATGCGATGCGAACCGGCATCGCCGGACATGTCGAAGCGCTTGTCAAAGGCTGCGACTACGCTGCCGTCGGGCGCGGTGACGAGGGCGGGGATGCGGTAATAGTGGCTGTCGTAGGTGTCGGGCATGGCGAGGAAGCGCTGCACGGCGTAGACCTTCTGGGCATAGGGCGGATCGGCGTGGAGACCCATACCCAGGCCGCCGACAGCGAGCTCATCGACGCGGGCGTCGAGATCGGCGCCGAGGGCAGCCTTGCTGCGGACATCGACACAGACATAGAGGTAGCGCTGTGCCGTGGGCGAGAACGCAGCCCCCTTGAGCGGCAGCGAGAGACGGTCGGCGGCGGGGCGCACAGCGGCTACGCAGCGGGGATGAGCGTCGGCGGGGAAGTTGTCCATATCGGAGAGGAACACCTTAACGCTGTCGATGTTCGCACGTGTGGCGCCTTTGAGCGTGAGGTCGAGACGGTCGAGCGTGGGAGCGGACTGTGTGGCGGGGAAGGTGAACTTGAGGAGCACCGAATTGCGGTTGCCGCGGCCGGTAGTCTGATAGCCCTGGCCCACCATGATGTCCTGCAGCACGAGCCGGCCCTCGCCGGCGGCTATGTCGCGGCGGATGTTATCGGTAAGCTCTCCGGCGGGCGTCAGCTGCATGGAAGCGCCGGCGTAGCCCGGGGTGAAATAGGTGATGACGGGGCCCATGTAACTGTTGTGCACGCTGAGATAAGTGTTGTCGTCGGCGGTGCGGATCGTGAGACTTCCGTCGGAGAGCTCCTTAAGGCGCACGGGCCGTTTCTCCGAGGTGAACATCCACGAGAGGCCGCCCTCGTTGCCGTGATAGGAGCCATGCGGGAAGGGAGCGGCGAAGCGGCGGCGGCCGACGTTGTAGAGATAATATGTGCCCTTCTCCGGGGCCGGGATGAAGGCCCACTGATAGTTTGCCTCCGGCACATCGGCGCGGCTGCGGCCCGTGCTCCAGACGAAGGGCGATGCGGGGTCGAAGTAGAGCTTACCGCGGCCGACGGCACTGCTGAGCGTGTAGACGGCGCGGGGGTCGGGCTGATAGTCATAGGCGGCGCGGGCGGGCGCAGGGGCTGTGTTGAGCAGCGCGCTGATACGGTCCACAGCGTAGTCTGTGGGCACGGCGTCCGAAGGGCCTGCCTTGAAGAGGGCGAGGGCCGAGTCGAGCGCGGCGAGAGCTGCGGTATTGCCCGCCCGGGTGTATTCGGCGGCGAGGACGCGGTATTTCTCCACGCTCTCCACTCCCTCGATGTATCTCTCGTGGCGCACGGAGGAGCGGTCCCCCGGATAGACGACGTAGGTGTCTCCGGCGGGGAAGCGCATGAAGCGCGAGTCGAGCAGGGGCTGCTCCGTCCAGTTTTCCCACGACCAGTGGAGATAGCCGTCAAACCGGTTGGCGGCGGCAAACAGCGGCAGGTAGGCGGCGTCGGCGGGATTGCTGTTGGTGAATATGCCGGGCTCTATCTCGCTGCAGCAGGTGTAGACGGTGCTCACGAATCCCTTGGCGCGGCGCATCTTAAGGTCCTCCTCGGGAAATGTCTGGCCGTAGCCGAGGCAGTAGTCGTAGACCTTGTCGACGAGCTCCTTGTGATAGCTGCCCGCGAGGGCCACCTTCATGCCCGGCACGGCGTTCTCGATGACCTTGTAGGCGTTGAGCATGTCGTCGAGGCCGCGCTCGTCCATCGCGATGCAGGTCTTGTCGTACCAGCCCTTCGCCCTCAGGTGGGCGGCGAAGGCCCTGAGGAACGGCGTCCACAGGTTGCGGTAGGCCTCGGAGGATGTCTCGGCCTTAAGGTCGATGTCCTTGCCCTGCGCCTCGTCGTAGTAGCGGAATGTCTTGTCCCAGGGGATCATCGAATAGCAGTTTATCTGTCCGTTGATGCCCACCGAGTCGCAGAGGCTTACATAGTGGTCGAAGATGGTGTAGTCGTAGCTCCAGGAGCCGTCGCGGCGGAGCGTGGTGCGGATCATGGGGTCAAATTTGTCGTAGCTCTGCACGCCCCAGGGCTCGTAGAAGAGGATGGTGGTGACCACCTTCTGCCCGGCGCGCGCCAGGAGCCGGAGATAAGGCCTGAGGGCGTTGAAGTGGGCCTGCGTCCAGCGCCCCGTCTTGTGATAGCGCGATACGGCGTAGGGCTGCTGCCAGAAGTCGGTGTGGAATGTCCAGTCCTTTACGCGCGGCAGGGTGCGGTCCACGATGCGGAGCGTGAGCCTGAGGCGCGCCACGACCTGCGCGGAGGCCTCGTCGGTCACACGGAGCTCGGCGCTGTAGTCGCCGGCGGGCACATCGCGCGGCACCTCGACGGTGACCCACACGGGGCGCGTGGTCATGGGCCCGAGCTGTCGCACGGCCGAGGCGCCGATGATGTCGGGCACAAGGCGCGTGGGCGAGGTCATGTTGTTGTCTCCGCAGCCCAGTTTGCTGTCCGTCAGGACATAGTTCATATACCTCACGACGGCAGCGCTGGAGGGCAGAGTGCGCTTGCCGCTCCTGAGCGGCGTGAGCGAGAGCGACAGGCGCCCGGTGGCAGCCTTAGACCATACTACGGCCTCGAGGCCCAGACGCTCGCCGCGCCAGGCGTATACCACGGTGTCGCGGGCTGCGGCCTCGGGCACACGCTCCATAGCGTACACACGGCTGCGTGAGGCCCACGCGGCGTGGACGCCGTCGGGCACACGGGCCCACTCGGCGGTCGCGGCCTTGTGCGGGTTGGCCGGTTCGGCATAGTCGCCGAGCGGATAATTCTGCGCCTCGGCCACAGCGGCCACGGCGAGGGAGATGAACAGGGAGAACAGGGATCTTATCTTCATAAACACGGTTTTTATACGAATGGAATGGCAGAAGGTCAATAATTGTTGCCGACACAAATTTACGCATAACATCTGAAAGCACACCTCCTTACCGAATGATTTGTCCGAAATTCTACTCCGGGGGAAGCAGTAGCGGCCGAAAACATTTTTCATGCGACCGGAAAGGGCCCTGATGGTACATGAGAAAATCCTCGTCGGAGAAGGAGAAATTCTACTACGAGATAAAAAAATTTATCTCGTAGCAGACGATCGTTCTACTCGCAGCTAAAAAATTTATGTCGCAGTAGAATCCACCCGCCTCGCAGACGCTGAAAATCACGTGGATTTGGTAAGAATTTAGTGCGCGGAAAATAACTGGGAGGGCCGCTGCAACGCGGCCCAAGAGCGAGTTGGGAAAACTAATGAGCGGCTAAGCGGCGAAAAGTTAGTATCGCGCGATACACCTCGCACTTTGCTCGTGCGGCGGACGGGCCGCGCTGCAGCGGCCCTCCCAGTTAAGCCTCGCGCAATTCCTTTTTACGCGCTTCGTATTACCTTCTAACTTTGCCCAATGCCTTATCGCTCATTCTTTCGCGCTTTGCCTGCGGCGGCAGGAGGGCCGCTGAGGCAGCGGCCCTCCCAGTTAAGCCTCGCGCAATTCCTTTTTACGCACTTCGTATTACCTTCTAACTTTGCCCAATGCCTTATCGCTCATCCTTTCGCGCTTTACCTGCGGCGGCAGGAGGGCCGCTGAGGCAGCGGCCCTCCCAGCTAACGCCGCGCATTACTGAGAAAGATTCCCTATTATATAAGTTGTCATGCCCCGACTCCGGCAATATAACTTCGCTATCCGGATAACGTACGCTGCCCCGTTTTTTCGAAAAGGTAATTCCCAACACTCAAAAAACCGTCCCGCATGCTGGGATACTCACATAGGACATAAGTAAAACTACATTTGAGATGTTTTTCCTCGTCTCAAATGTAGTTTTGGCCTTCTGGGGACACTGATTTTCATACACTTACAAAGGGCAAAAAATCACCCTTTCCGGGGCCGCCGCCAAGGGTGCAGAGATTGTTTTGAGCGATAAATAACTGGGAGGGCGTGCATCTCCGCTCCGGCGTTCCACAGCCGGGGCGGAGACTTGTGACATTGGGCGGGAATTGCTATATTTGCCACAGACTTTAAAATAACAGAAGCGATTATGAAACAGTTTGATGCAAGAGCCTGGTTGCTGCCGCAGCCCGTGCTGATTATCGGCACATACGATGCGGACGGCAAGCCCAATGCGATGAACGCGGCGTGGGCCGGCACATGGGACGAGCACAAGGTGATGATCTCCATGGGCAGCCACGCCACGACGGACAATCTAAAGCGGTGCGGCGACTTTACCATCGCCTTCGCCACGCGCGACACGATGACGGCGGCCGACTATGTGGGCCTCGTGAGCGCCCGAAAGGTGGCGGACAAGATGGGCCCCACGGGCTGGCAGGCCGAGAAAGCGGCCCATGTCAACGCGCCCCGCTTCACGTGCTTCCCCATGACGCTGGAGTGCAGAGTCGTGGACAAGTTTGACGAGAGCAACACGGGCTGCTACCTGATAGCGGAGATAGTGAGCATAGCGGTCGACGAGCAATATCTCGCCGCCGACGGCAAACCGGACGTCAGCAAGATGCAGCTCATCACCTTCGACCCCGTACACCATACTTATATAGAGCTCGGCGAGACGGTCGGCAAGGCCTTTAGCGACGGGCTCAAACTAAAGCCGAAAGCCTGAGCCATGACCAGAGTATATGTGATGGAGAGCTGCCCCGACTGCACCTATGTCGAGCAGCAGATAGCGGGCGACGACCGCTTCGAGATCGTGGACATCGGCTCGCATGTGCGGCGCCTCAAGGAGTTCCTCCACCTGCGCGACACCAATGCGGCCTTCGACGGCATACGCCGCCTGGGCTACGTGGGCATTCCGTGCTTTGTCAGGGAGGACGGGAGCGTCACACTGCGCCCCGAAGAGGTGGGCCTGCACAGCCGTCCCAAGGACGGGGCACCCGCCTGCTCTATCGACGGCAAGGGCTGCTGAGCGAGAGCGAATTTGTCCCGCCGCGTCCGCTTCGATGCGGGCGCGGCGGGATGCATGATTATATCTGTCGGAGACTGCTCCCCATGCGTCGCAGCGCATGGGGAGCAGTGTTTTGATTATCCTCAGAGATTGCGCGGGTGATGGGCCAGTATCTCCTCGCGCAGACGGGTCGTGTCGAGATGGGTGTATATCTCGGTGGTCGAGATGCTCTGATGGCCCAGCATCTCCTGTATGGCGCGCAGGTTCGCCCCGCCCTCGAGGAGATGGGTGGCGAAGCTGTGGCGGAAGGTGTGGGGGCTGATCTCCTTCCGGATGCCGGCGCGCGCGGCCAGGAGGCGCACGATGTAAAAGACGGTGATGCGCGAGAGCTTGCGGCCGCGGGTGAAACTGAGGAAGACATAGTCCTCGTAGCCCGGGCGGATGTTGATGTTGGCGCGGTCCTCCTCCCAGAGCGATAGCTCGCGCAGGGCGCGGTCGGAGATGGGCACAAGGCGCTGCTTGCGGCCCTTGCCGGTGACGCGGACGAAGCCCTCGGCGCGGAAGATGTCGGAGAGCCTCAGTTCGCAGAGCTCGCTCACCCTGAGGCCGCAGCTGTAGAGCATCTCGATGATGGTGCGGTTGCGCTGGCCCTCCTGCTCGTGGAGGTCGGCGGCCGCGATGATGCTGTCTATCTCCTCCACGGAGAGCACCTCGGGGAGGTGTTCGCCGATCTGCGGCATGGGGAGCAGTTCGGTAGGCAGAGAGTCTATGCGGCCGTCGAGGAGGAGAAACTTGTAGAACGACTTGACGCCGGAGAGGATGCGGGCCTGCGAGCGGGGCGTGATGCCGATGTCGTGGAGGCCTGCGGCAAAGTTTTCGAGGTCGGCGAGCTTGGCCTGCTCGGGGGGAATGCCGGCGGCGGTGAGGTAGCTCAGCAGCTTCTCCACATCGTCCGTGTAAGCGGAGACCGTATTGGCCGTCAGATTCTTCTCTAAGCGCAGATATTCCCTGTAGCTGTCGAGCAGGGCATCGTTGTGCTGAAAATCACCGGGGTTCATGATTTTTTCTTACTTTTGCATACAGCTACAAAGTTACAAATTATCTCTCTTAAGATGCACATAGAAATAATCAACGGCCCCAATCTCAATCTGCTGGGCGTGAGGGAACCGGCCATCTACGGTCATTCCTCGTTTGAGCCCTTTCTGGCCTCGCTGCGCGAGCGCTACGGCGACATCGAGATAGGCTACTATCAGAGCAACTCGGAGGGCGCGCTCATCGACCGCATCCAGGAGGTGGGCTTCACGGCGGCGGGCATTGTCCTCAACGCCGGCGCCTACACGCACACGAGCGTAGCGCTGCACGACGCCATCCGCGCCGTGACGAGCCCCGTGATAGAGGTGCACATCTCCAATGTGCATCAGCGCGAAGAGTTCCGCCGCCACTCCATGATCTCTCCTGCCTGCGCGGGAGTGATATGCGGCTTCGGGCTCGACTCTTACCGGCTGGCCATTGAGGCGATAAAGGGGATGCAGGAGCATGACTGAGCTCACGGACTATATCGAGGCCCACACCACGGCAGAGGACGACTATCTGAGGCGCCTGAGGCGCGCCACGTACATCCACCTGGTGAGGCCGCACATGGTGACGGGCCACGTGGAGGGCATGACGCTCCGCCTGCTCACCGCGATGATACGCCCGCAGAGCGTGCTCGAGATAGGCACATACAGCGGCTATTCGGCCATAGCCATCTCGCTGGGCCTGGGGAAGGACGGACACATCTACACCTTTGATATCAACGATGAGATAGCCGACTTCGCCCGACAGTGGATAGAGGGAAGCCCCCGCGCAGAGGCCATCACCGCCATCACGGGCGATGTGCTCAGCGCTCTGCCCGACTTCGCCCGCGCCCACGGCGACCTCCGCTTCGACATGATCTTTATCGACGGCAACAAGCGGGAGTACACCGACTACTATCGCCTCTCGCGTGAGTACATCCGCCCGGGCGGCTTCATCCTGGCCGACAACACCCTCTGGGACGGGCACATCGTCGACCCCGCCTACGACCACGACGCCCAGACGCGGGGCATACGCGCCTTCAACGACATGGTGAGCAGCGACGAGAGCGTGGAGCAGGTCATCCTGCCCCTGCGCGACGGGCTCACGATAATCAAGGTATAAGACATGAGGAATACGGCTATAATTCTGGCAGGCGGAAAAGGCGAGAGGGCCGGCTTCGCTGTGCCGAAACAGTTTGCAGAGCTCGCGGGGCGCACGGTGATAGAGCGCACAGTGGACGCCTTTGAGCGCCATCCCATGATCACGGGCATCGTGATAGTCACCATCGCGGACTGCATGGACCGCATGCAGACCATCGTGGAGCGCAACACCTGGCACAAGTTTGCCGGCCTCTGCAGCGGCGGCTTCACACGCTTTGCGTCGGCCAACGCCGGCCTGATGCTCTGCCCCGCCGCCGAGGGCAATGTGCTGATCCACGACGGAGCGCGTCCGCTCGTGGGGCAGGAGGTCATAAGCCGCGTCATCACCGCCCTGGAGGGGAGCGAAGCGGTCATCACCGCCGTGCCCTCGACCGACAGCCTCGTCATGACCGACGGCGGGAGCGTGGAGAGCTATCTGGACCGCAGCAAGGTATGGCGTGTGCAGACCCCGCAGGGCTTCCGCACCTCGCTGCTCCGCTCCGCCTATCTCGAAGCCCTGCGCCATTCCTATTTCGACGCTACCGATGATGCCATGCTCATACGCCGCTACTTCCCCGACCGTCATATAGCGGTCGTAGAGGGCAGCGAGAGCAACATCAAGCTCACCTATCCTGGCGATATGAAGCGCATGGAGCAGATACTCGCCACGCAGAAGCAATAAGACTATGGAGCTCGCACCGATAATCCTCTTCACCTACAATCGCCCGCACCATTCGCGCATGTGCATCGAGAGCCTTAAGGCCAACGCCGAGGCCCGCGAGAGCGACCTCTACATCTACTCCGACGGAGCCCGCGGCGCCGCCGACGAGAGCGGTGTGAGGGCCGTCAGGGAGTATATCCACAGCGTCACGGGCTTCCGCTCGGTCACGGTGAGGGAGGCGGAGCACAACCGCGGCCTCGCCGCCTCGGTCATAAGCGGCGTGACGGAGGTCATAGCCGAGCGCGGCCGCGTCATAGTGGTCGAGGACGACCTGCTGCTCTCGCCCTTCTTCCTCCGCTTCATGAACGACGCCCTCACCCTCTATGCCGACGAACCGCGTGTGGGCAATGTGCACGGCCATCTCTTCCGCATGCACGGCCTGCCCGACTCCTTCCTCATCTATCACGGCGACAGCTGGGGCTGGGGTACATGGAAGCGCGCCTGGGACCATTTTGAGAGCGACGGCAGCAAACTGCTCAGCGCCCTCAGAGCGCGCCGCCTCTGCTCCACATTCGATTTCGGCGGAGCCTATCCCTTCACCCGCATGCTCGAGCGCCAGATAGCCGGCCGCAACAACTCGTGGGCCATCCGCTGGAAGGCTTCGCTCCTGCTCGCCGGCATGCTCTCGGTCAATGCAGGCCGCTCACTCGTGGGCAACAACGGATTTGACGAAAGCGGCACCAACTGCGGCGGCGGCGAACTCATCCCCACTGACCTCTACACCGACGCACCGCTCACCTGCTCCCTCCCCGCCACCATCACAGAGAACGACGAGGCGCGGCGCAAGTTCCGGCGCATGTACCGACTCTATAACAGCAAACTACACAAGGCCTGGGTAATGGCCAAATACAAAATCCTGAAACGATGAACAATCTCACGGACCGCGCCTTCTGGCAAGAATACTGGAAGAACTATAAATATGAACGGGTGCCCGCCCGTTCGGAATTCGAATCCTATTTCCCCGCCGACATATATCCCGGCAACGGCCGCACATCGATAGAGATAGGCGGCTTTCCGGGCACCATGTCGCTCTACTTCGCCCGCCGCGGCTATCGCCCCACCCTCCTCGACTTCTATGTCGACCCCGCCATCATCAAGAGGCTGGAGAAGGAGAACGGCTTCGGGGACAATGTGATCGAGGCCGTGGAGCACGACTTTTTCACCTACCATACCGACCGCCGCTGGGACCTCGTATTCTCCATCGGCTTTATCGAGCACTTCGACGACACCGCCGATGTGATACGCCGCCATGTGGAGCTCGTAAAGGAAGGCGGCACACTGCTCATCGTGCTGCCCAACTTCCGCGGCATCAACGGCTGGGTGCAGCGCACCTTCGACCGCCACAACTACGACGCCCACAACATCAGTTCCATGATCCCCTCGCGGCTCCGCAGCATTCTCGCCACCATGCCCCTCCACGATGTGCGCGTCACCTACACACGCAAGCCCATGGTGTGGCTCGAGCCCAAGCCCGGCCTCCGCAACAGGGTGGCCCGCAGCCTCGTCAGAGGACTGAGCTATATGCTCAAACTGCTGCCCGTCAAGTCGCGCCTGCTGTCGCCCTACATCGTGATAACGGCCGTCAGGGGCAATGAGAAATAATACTAAGGCAGTCCGCAAGACTGCCTTTTAAAAAATAATTCTGAGATGAATGATTTTCTGTTTTACTCCCCCACCGAGTTCCATTTTGGCCGTGGTGCGGAGAATGCTGCCGGCGAGTGCTGCCGTGCTCTGGGCGCCCGTCGGGCCGTCATATGCTACGGCGGCGGCAGCGCTGTGAGAAGCGGCGTGCTGGGACGTGTGGAAGCCTCGCTCCGTGAGGCCGGCGTAGATTATCGCGAGATGGGCGGCATAAAGCCCAACCCTACCGACGACCGTGTCTATGAGGGCATAGAACTGGCCCGCTCCTTCGGGGCCGACCTGATGCTGGCCGTGGGCGGCGGCTCGGTGATCGACACCGCCAAGGCCATCGCCGGCGGTGTCCCCTACGACGGCGACTTCTGGGACTTCTGGGAGGGCAAGGCCGTCATGCAGCGGGCGCTCAATGTGGGCGTCGTGCTCACCATCCCCGCCGCCGGCAGCGAGGCCTCCGGCAACAGCGTCATAACCCGTCGCGACGGGCTCAAGAAGATAAGCCTCAAGACGCCCAAGGTGCTGCGCCCCAAGTTTGCCCTCATGAATCCGGAACTCACCTTCACCCTGCCGGCCTATCAGACAGCCGCCGGCGCCACCGACATGATAGCCCACATCCTGGAGCGCTACTTCAACAACACCCCCGCCACCCTCGTTACCGACGCTCTCTCCGAGGCCCTAATACGCGAGATAGTGGACGTCACGCCGCGTGTGCTCGACGCCCCCGACAACTACGACCTCCGGGCCTGTCTCATGTGGAGCGGCACACTGGCCCACAACGGCATCTGCGGCACAGGCGTCACGGAAGACTGGACATCCCACTTTCTCGAGCACGAGATAAGCGCCGTCTACGGCGTGACCCACGGCGCGGGCCTGGCTGTCGTATCGCCCGCCTACCAGACATTCATGGCTACCCATCACCCCGCCCGCATCGCGCGCCTGGCCCACAATGTGTGGGGCGTCACCCCCACCGGCGACGACAAGGCCGACGCCCTGAGCGGCATAGAGCGCATGAAGGCGTTCCTCCGCCGCATAGGCATGCCCGTCACCTTCGCCGGCCTCGGAATAGAGCACCCCGACATTCCGCTGCTCACCAGAAGCCTGCACGCACACAAGGGCAACCCCGTGGGCAACTTCTTCCCGCTCACGCCCGAGGACACCACGCAGATCTACACCCTCATGCTGTAAACGACTATCCCCACTCCCGCTCCTCATAGCGGGACCATCGCATAAGCGGGGCAGACATGCGCAGACAGCGCACGCCTGCCCCGCACTCATTTGCCCACTCTCAAAAAACCGTCCCGCACACCACGATGCTCACATAGGACATGAGGAAAACTACATTTGAGATGTTTCAAAACGTCTCAAATGTAGTTTTGGCCTTCCGGAAACACTGAAAATCATATAGTTACAAAGGGCGAAAAAATGGCCTCTGGAGACGCCTCGTTTGCAAGCAAGGAGAATCGATGAGCGCGACGATAGCTGGGAGGGCCGCTGCAGCGCGGCCCGTACCATCGCATAGGGAATAGTGCGACGAGATGCGAGAAGGGCTTTGCGCCGCATTAACTGGGAGGGCCGCTGCCCTCAGCGGCCAAGAGCGAGCCAGAGAAAACTAATGAACGGCTAAGCGGCGAAAAGTTAGTATAGCGTATTTCTTCGCGCACATTCTTATGCGGCGGACGGGCCGCGCTGCAGCGGCCAAGAGCGAGTCGGTAAATCTTACGTGCTGTAAGCGGCGATAAATTAGTATCGCGTATTTCTTCGCGCACATTCTTATGCGGCTGGCGGGCCGCGCTGCAGCGGCCAAGAGCGAGTCGGTAAATCTTACGTGCTGTAAGCGGCGACAAATTAGTATCGCGTATTTCTTCGCGCACTTTCTTATGCGGCGGACGGGCCGCGCTGCAGCGGCCCTCCCAGTTATTTCTCGCGCATATGCATTATCGCACCTCATCGCGTTATTCTTATGCGGCGGCTGGCGACCGCTGAGGCAGCGGTCCTCCCAGCTAACGCCGCGCATTATTGAGAAAGATTTCCTCGTACACAAGTTCTCATTCCTCTGTACTGCCAATATAACTTCGCAGTCCGAAACGACGGAGATTTTCCTGCTTATTGGAAAAGTCATTCCCCACACTTCGAAAAAACCTTCCGCATGAGCGGAAAACTACATTTGAGATGAGGAAAAACATGTTTGAGATAATTCAAAACATCTCAAATGTAGTTTTGACCTTCCGGGAGCGTTGATTTTCATGCATTTACAAAGAGCAAAAAAACTGCCATTTAGCGCGCCGCGAATGCGGACGAGGAGATTGCCAAGCGCGGGAATGCCCGTTTCTAAAACATAGCTGTCCGGGAAAATTATCGATGCGTATGCGTCTTTAATTTTCCCGGACAGCAATAATATTAAATCTGAACCTTATGCCGTCTGCCGCGCGAGGAGGATGCTCTGGTCACATCATACAGGTGGGCTCAGAAGGGCGTCCTCTCCCGGGCGGCCGGACACCGGCGCACAGGGGATGCTGACGAAGGCACAGCCTCATCCGCACGCCCTGCGCCGCACAAAGCGATCCTTAATGGAAGAGCTGCTTGGGGTCGATGGCTACGAAGCCGCCGCGCTCGGTGGTCATGCTCACATTGATGTCGGCCCACTCCGTGGGGAAGCCGTCGGCCGTATAACGCGAGAAGAACACCTTAAACTTGTGCAGGCCGGCGGAGAGCGCCTTGCTGCCGCCGCCGTGGAGGGAGTGGCGCACACGGAGCGCGCGATTGTCCACCACGAGCTCATCGTCTACCCACACCTCGCCATTGTCGGAGAGGAAGTAGTAGATGCCGTCGGCGGGCACATTGACATAGCCCTCGGCAATGGCGGCGTAGTCCTTGTCGCCATACTCGCCGCGGTAGATGTGGCGGAGCGAGGGAGCGACATCCTCATGCCAGTCGGTGACTCCGGCCATTTCGGCCGAGGAGTAATAGGTGCCGGCAGCCGAACGCAGTTTAAGTCCGGGAGCAGGAGTAGCGGCGGGCTTGACGGCGGGCGAGAGGGCCTCCTTGTTGACGTGGATGGTGCGCACGGCGCTCATGAAGCCGGAGGGCAGCACGGTGCGTATCTTGAGGACGGTGCTCTCGGTGAACTTGAGCGGCGAGGTGTACTCGGCAGAGGTGGCCGTCGGCTCGCTGCCGTCGGTGGTGTAGACCATCCGCTCGGGGCGTGTGGTGTGGAAGTTGAGGACAGCCTGGTCGGTGAAGGCTTCGCGGTCGAACGAGATGCCGTCCTGCTCGGGAAGAGGAATGTGGAAATTGACATCGTGTAGGTGCATTCTCACGGCGGCATCATTGTCCACGCGGCCGGCGAAGGCGGAGAAGTCCTTGTTCTCGCTGTTGGTCCATCCCACCTCGGAGATGGCGAGGATGCGCGGGTAGAGGTCGTAGTCCTGACGCTCCTTGTCGGCGATATATTCGGCCCAGAGATTACCCTGCACGCCGAGAACATACTTGCCCATGCCTTTGTCGGAGATGCTGGCGGGCACGGGGTTGTAGGCGTAGGTCTTGGAGAGCGGTGCATAGCCGCCGATGGACACGGGCTCGATGTGTGTGTCGCCCTGATAGTAGTCGAGGTAGCATCCGCCGGTGGAGGGCGTCATGATAACCTCGTGGCCGGCATTGGCAGCGGCGATACCGCCCTCCTCACCGCGCCAGGACATTACGATGGCGGTCTTGTTGAGATTGCCGCCCTCGAGGATCTCGTCCCATCCGATGATGCTCTTGCCGTAGCGGCCTATGTACTTCTCCATGCGGGCTATGATGTAGCTCTGGAGCTGCGCCTCACGGCTGCGACCCTTCTCGGCCTTGAGTCCGAGGGAGTCGGCGAGGTGCTGGCAGAGGGGACACTTGGCCCACTCCTGACGCGGGGCCTCATCGCCGCCGATGTGGAAGTACTTGCTGGGGAAGATCTTCACCAGTTCGTCCACGACATCCTCGAGGAAGCGGAAGGTGGTCTCTTTGCCAGGGCACATCACGATCGGTTCCACACCCCATGTAGAGCGTGTCTTGACCTGCTCGCCGCGGCATGAGAGCCAGGGATAGGAAGCGATGGCAGCCAGCTCGTGGCCGGGCATCTCAAATTCGGGCACGATGTTGATGTAACGGTCGGCGGCATACTGGACAAGGTCCTTGAGCTGCTCCTGCGTGTAGAATCCGCCGTAGCGGCCGTTCTCTGTGTCGCGCCATGCGCCTACCTCGGTGAGCTTGGGATATTTCTTGATCTCCACTCTCCAGCCCTGGTCCTCGGTGAGATGGAGGTGCAGATTGTTGATCTTATAGAGCGAGAGGACGTCGATCTGGTGCTTCAGTTCGTCGATGGTAAAGAAGTGGCGGCACACATCGATGAGTGTGCCACGGTAGGCGAAGCGCGGGCTGTCGTTGATGGTGCAAGCGGGCGCCTTCCAGGCTATGCCGCTGACGGTCGTGGGGCTCTCCACCTGCGGCGGGAGGAGCTGGAGGAAGGTCTGCGCGGCGTTCCAGAGGCCGTGAGGCGTAGACGCTTCGGCCCTGACCATCTCAGGGGTAACGGTAAGGGTGTAGGCTTCGTCGCCCTTGATCTTCTTGTTGATAACGAAGGAGATGGCGCCCTTGCCGCCCTTGCGGGAGACGGGGATGTTGTAGCCCGTGGCGCGGCTGAGCTTGTCGGAGAGGATGCGGGCGACACTCGGCGCCTTGGGGGCGGAGACGCGTGTGCCGGAGGTAACGGTGAAGAAACCGGTACCCTCGGTCAGGCTCTGCGGCGCGGGGATGATGTTAAAGTTCCGTGGCTCGCCGGCGCGGAGACCGACGGCGACCGACGCGAATAGCAGCGTGGCGGTCAAAAATGTTCTGATGTTCATGTAGCGGAATAGTGTTGTATTGTAATTTATATTATCTCTGTCAGCCCCGCATCGTCGTAGCGGAGGTCAAAAGACGGAAGGCGCCGGCGGTCTCAGCTCTCGGCCCAGTTGCTGCGGTCCAGCTGGCGATAGCCTATGGCCTCGGCAATGTGGTCGGCGGCAATATTTTCGGCGCCTGCGAGGTCGGCGATGGTGCGGGCCACCTTGAGGATGCGGCTATAGGCACGCGCCGAGAGGGACAGGCGCTCCATGGCGACACGCAGCATCTCGAGGCCGCGCTCGTCGGGCGTGGCGTAGCGGTGTATGAGGCGCTCGGTCATCTGCGCGTTGCAGTGGATGCCGCGCTCTGAGCTGAAGCGCTCCGTCTGGCGGGCGCGGGCTGCGATGACCCGTTCGCGGATGGCCGCGGACGGTTCGCCGGGCGCGGCCGAGGCAAGATGGCTGAACGGCAACGGGGACACCTCACACTGCACATCGATGCGGTCCAGCAGCGGGGCGGAGATGCGGTTGAGGTAGCGTTGTATCTGCCACGGCGTGCAGTGGCACTCATGGCTGGGGTCGTTGTGGTAGCCGCAGGGACACGGGTTCATCGAGGCCACCAGCATGAAGGAGCACGGCAGGGTGATGTTGTAACGAGTGCGGGTGATGGTGACACGGCGGTCCTCCAGCGGCTGGCGCAGGGTCTCGAGGGCGGTGCGGCTGAACTCGGGCAGCTCGTCGAGGAAGAGCACGCCGTTGTGAGCCAAGCTGATCTCGCCTGGCATGAAGCTCACTCCGCCGCCGATAAGAGCCACGTCCGAGATGGTGTGGTGGGGAGAGCGGAACGGCCGTGTGCGCACCAGCGAGGTGCTGCCGTCGAGAAGGCCCGCCACGGAATAGATCTGCGTGGTCTCAAGGCTCTCGGAGAGCGTGAGCGGCGGGAGAATGGTGGGCAGACGCTGCGCCATCATCGATTTGCCACAGCCGGGGCTGCCGATGAGCAGGATGTTGTGACCGCCGGCCGCAGCCACCTCGAGCGCGCGGCGCACATTCTCCTGGCCTCTCACCTCGGAGAAATCCGTGGCAAAGGTCGTCTGCCCGGCATAAAACTCGCTGCGGGTATCTATCTCCGTGGGCGCGATGTCGCGACGCCCGTTGAGGAAGTCGGCTACCTCGGCGAGAGTGCCGGCGCCGTATACTTTGAGCTTGTTGACCGCAGCGGCTTCGCGCACATTGGCCTGGGGGACGATGAGCCCCCTGAAGCCCTCGCTGCGGGCGTGAATGGCGATAGGGAGAGCCCCGCGCACAGGGCGGAGACTGCCGTCGAGCCCCAGTTCGCCGGTGAACATCATGCCCTCTAAGGCCTCCTTGTTGACCAATCCCTCGGCGGCGAGAATGCCTAAGGCGATGGGCAGGTCATAGCCCGAGCCTTCCTTGTAGATATCGGCCGGGGCGAGGTTGACCACGATGTGGGCGGTGGTATGCTTGAATCCGCTGTTCGAGATAGCCGTGCAGACACGGTAATAGCTCTCGCGGACGGCCTTGTCCGGCAGCCCCACGAGCATGTAGCCCATGCCCTTGGTGATATTGACCTCGGTCTCGACCGTACGGACGTCCAGGCCGTTGACAGCTGCGGAGAACAAACGCTGGAGCATGGTGTCAGGGATTGATATAATGTTGCAGGCGGGCGGCAAGGTCGTTGGAAGCGATGTCGCGCTCGGCCACCTTGCCCCCGGGAGTGATGAGCAGGCAGGAGGGCACATTCTGCACGCCGAAGGCCTGCACCAGCGGCGAGCGCCAGGCCATGCGGTCGCACACGTTATACTGCGGGACGGTGTCGCGGCGCAGGGTGTTGCGGAAGCTGCGCGTGTCGATGTCGAGGCACACATTGACCAGCGCCAGCCGCACTCCGTAAGGGCGCACCATACGCTTCAGCGAGCGCACCTGCTGGAAGCTGTCGTACTGCCACGTGGCCCAATAGGTGATGAGAAGCCAGCGCCCGCGAAACTGGGAGAGCCTCAAGTCCTTGCCCTCAAAGCTGCGGAAGCGCACCTCCGGGGCCGCAGCGCCCGGCAGCGTGCGCAGGCGCGGCGTGACCGTGGCGGCAAAATCGCGGAGCCGTCTGTCGCCGCGGCGGGCCTGCTGCATTTTCTCTATGAGCGCGATGGCGCCCGGCCCGTCGACCTTGGGATCACTGAGAATAAAGCTGCGGAGCACGGCCTCGGCGGCGAGCGTCTCGGGATGGGCGGCGACAAACTTCCGCGCCGCGGCCATCACCTGCGCGCCATGCTTTGTGCTGATGTCGATGTAGAAGTCCGTGAGCAGGTCGTTCTCATCCGTGCCTTTGACACGCGTCCGCGAGAGGTCGTTGGCGTCGGTGGTGAACCTGGCCTTTCGCCCCGGTTCGGCTATCACCTTGCGCTCCGAGAAGTCGGGGTACATGATCGTGTAGACCTCGGGAGCGGTGAGCGTGTGCTCGAAGGAGAATTTGCCGTCGCGGATGTGCAGCGTGTCAAAGAACGTGTCGGAATAAATGAATATATCGGCTGAACGGAGATGTTTGAACTTTCCGTCCAGCCGAAACTTGTTTTTAGGCACCCCGCAGCCCGCCACAAGAATGACGACTGCGAGGTGTATAAAGATGAGGCGGCTAAGCCTGATATGCATTTGTCTGTCGATGCCTATTTAACGAGGCTCTTGAATGTAGCGTCCGTAGCTAATTTAGCAAACTCCAGATCCTTGGCTGCGTAGGAGGCATAAGTGTTGTCCTTGGCGATGGCGTCGCGCAGAGCGCTGATGGCGTCGCTCTTGTTGCCCTGACGGGCGGCGAGGATGGCCTTGAGATAGCTCGTAGTAGCATCGGGCTTGGCGATGGCAGAGAGCGTATTGCCGGCCGATGCATAATCCTTGGCCAGGATCTGTGCGAGGGCTGCGCTGTTGCTCTTCACGCCGGAGAGATACTTGGCGGCGGAAGCGTAGTCGCCCTTGGCGATGCTCAGATTGCCGAGAGCCTCGTTGTAGTTGTCAGCGCCGGTACCCTTGGCCATGTAGCCCTCAGCGGCATTCACGTCACCGTCGAGTAGGGAGAGCATACCGAGATTCATCTCCGTCTCGGGGTTGTAAGCCTTGGCCTGAGAAGCCTTGGAAAGCCAGCTCTTGGCCTGAGCGTAGTCGCCGTTTGCGTAGGCTACAGCGGCGAGGTTGTTGTAAGCGCGATAGTCGGAGGGATAAAGCTCGGCGGTCTTCTTGTAGACCTCGGCCTTCTTGGCATTGTCATCGGAGAATGTGGAATAGTACAGCAGTTCCTCAACGGAGAGCTTGGAGGGATCGCTCTTGTACTGCTCCTCGATCTCATCGTCGCTGCGGCCGATTAGGTCGTAGTTGATAGTCAGACGCGAACGGCGCAGCTGCGGGAGCACCTCATCGGCCAGCTCTCTGAAGGCAGCCGAGATATTCTTGATCTGCTCCTCACGCTGCTGCGGATCCTTGTACATCGAGAGGACGCGGAGGATGACATCCTTGTCCTGGATATTGGAAGCCTTGACGAGCTCCTGAAATCCGTCCCAGTCCTGAGCGGTGTAGCGCGTGTCTACGTTGGTGTCGATCTTGTTCTTCTTGAGCACCTTGTTGACATAGCCCTTGGTGCTCTTCTCGCGCTGTGCGGCAAGCTTATCATTGAGCTTCACGCCGCCATCGGGCGATGCATAGGCCGAAACCTCAACATTGTTGAGCTCGCGGCGCTCGCCGTCGGCTTTGATCTCGCGCAGAGTCTTGATGAAGTCCTGCACAGAGGTCTTCTTGAGCTCCGAATTGCGGATGTTGGCCTGCTGGATGAGGAAGCGGATGTTGGCCTCCTGCTTCTGCTTGAGCACATGAACGAAGGCATCGGGAGCCACGGCAGGATTGGCCGAAGCGAGGGTACGCTTGAGCAGCGTGCTGGTAGCGATAACGCCGTCGGCCACCTTGACATCGGGGATCTTCACGGCCTTCTTGCCCACCTTGCCGTTGAACTGGAGGACGAGCTCGCTCTTCTGCATGTCTGGCACATAGTCGAACACGCTCTTCATCGTATAGTTGCCACCTACCTTGTAGGAAATGGTCTGATTGTTACCCTCGACCTTCTCGCCCTGGAAGGTAGCGCCCTTGCCCTGCGCCGACCCGCCGGCATAAGTGATGACCGGCGTCACGGTGACTACGGCCTTGCGCTTGAGGTACTTCTGAGGGAAGCGGCCGTTGATGGTAACGTCCACCTTGCCGCCCTTCTCCTCCATGGGTGAGGGAGTGACGGTAAAATTATCGGCGGAGAGCGCGCCCATCTTGCTGCAAGAGCTCAGAGCCGCAATGCCGGCCGTCAGAATAAGGAGATTTAATGTCTTTGACATACTTATCATTGTTTTTGTTTCTGTAATGTTATTGGCAAAGGTAATGATTATTCTGATATTAAGGAATAAAATGGAGCAAAATCATCTCAATCGCGGACAATTCGGGAACTATCGCAGACTAATCGGTGAATGGAGCCGTATGGAAATTCTCCGGCCCCGGGGATTCGCTTGGTAATTCCCCGGTAATTCATTTGGTATTTCAATTGTAATTACCTTGCAAATTCCCTTGGCAATTCCCTTTTAGCTCCCTTGGTAATTCATCCCATAATTCCCTTGGTAATTCCCTTGCAAATTCACTCGTAAATTCCTTCGGTAATTCTTTTGGCAATTCCTTTGGTAATCCCTTTCAGCTCACTTGCAATTCCTCTAATAATTCCCATAGCAATTCCCTAGTTAATTCACTCGTAATTCACTCATAAATTCCTTCGGTAATTTCTTTGGCAATTCCTTTGGCAATTCTCATGTTATTCGGCAACCCGGAATGCTGCCGAATAAGCCGCATCAACTCCGCCGATACAACACAATTTCATAAGTCCTCAATCCCCGACTCCGCCGATATAACTTCGCCACACGTAACAACAGCGCCTTTTCCTTCTTATCTGAAAAGGCATTCCCCTCTCTTCAAAAAACCTTCCGCATACGCGGATACTCACAAGGCACCTAAGGAAAAACATCTCAAATGTAGTTCTCCTCGTCTCAAACATAATTTTAGCCTTTGCGGTGGTCTGATTTTCAGACACTTGTAAAGGGCCCCAAATGGTCATTTTGCCGCGCTATTTCTCATGCGGAATGCGGCCGCTGAGGGCAGCGGCCCTCCCAGTTATTCCTCGCGCACTTTACTAACTTAGCGTTCTTCCCACTGCCGCGCTGAAGCGATCAGCTTGTTTTCCTCTCCTACTTTACCAACTTCGCGTACTTCCTCCGACCACGCTGAAACAATTCCCCTGCCTACTTCTCACACTTTACTAACTTCGCACACTTCCTCCGGCCACGCTGAAACAATCCTCCTGCCTACCTCTCCCACTTTACCAACTTAGCGTAATTCCACCGGCCACGCTGAAGCGCCGCTAACAGCTAAGCAACGACACTTCTACATTTTCCTCGCCCAAAGCACTTTCCCGCTGCGGAGCATTTCCGCAGGCCGAGCGCTTCTCCACGCGAGGCCAAGGCACACAATAATAATGATCAATACTCACAAAGCAGCGGAGAATTTACCCTAAAACTTCGGTCATGCGCGCAAAATGATTCTCCGCCACACACAGAAAAGCCCTGCGGAACGGGAGTTCCACAGGGCTAACTCAACAATTATATATATAAAGTTATGTTCTGCTTAATCGCGGGGCATTACTTAACCTCTCCGGCAGCCACTTCCTTGACGGGCTCGCCCTTGCGGCTGCGCAGCTTTACCATTACCTTGTAGGCGATAGGCGATGCGATGAAGAGCGAGGAGAGTGTGCCGACCACAACGCCGAGGATCATGGCGAAGGAGAACGAACGGATGCTCTCGCCTCCGAAGAAGAAGATGCAGAGCAGTACGACGAGGGTCGTGGACGAGGTGTTGATTGTACGGCCGAGCGTGCTGTTGAGGGCGTCGTTGTAGAGGCGGTAGATGTCGCGCTTGGGATAGAGCTTGAAGTACTCGCGCACCCTGTCGAAGATCACCACCTTATCGTTGATGGAGTAACCGATACAGGTAAGCACGGCGGCGATGAACGTCTGGTCCACCTCGAGCGAGAAGGGCACCCAGCCCCAGCAGAGGGAGTACATGCCGATGATGATCAATGTATCGATGGTAAGGGCGATGACCGAACCGAGAGAGTAGGCCACGTTGTGGAAGCGGGCGAGGATGTAGAGGAAGATGGCGATCAGGGCGAGAACCACGCTCCAGATAGCGCCGTAGGTCACATCCTTGGCGACGGACGGGCCGACCTTCTGGGAGCTGATGATGGAGCCGCCCTTGCGGTTGTCGCGGTCCACGAAGCGCTTGAGCGTCACGTCCTTGGCCAGCAGATTGCCCTTGTATAGGGCGTTGTAGATAAACTTCTCAACCTCTGCATCCACATCGTCCGACTCGTCGTCGATGCGATAGTTGCTCGAGATACGCAGTGTCTTGCCGTCGGTACCGAGGGAGATGGCCGAGACATTGGCCTTGTCGCCCATTTCCTTCTGGAGCAGGTCGCGCACATGTTCGGGCGTTACCTTCTCCTCAAACTGCACCACAAAGTTGCGACCACCGGTGAAGTCGATGCCCTTGCTCAGGCCGCGGATGGCGAAGGAGATGAGGGATGCGACGAGGACGATGCCGAAGCCCATGGCGACCTTCTTTGAGGCGTGCAGAATGTTGTAATTCGGCGAGCGCATGATGTTCTCCGACCACTTGGTGGTGAAGGTGAGGCCGAGCCACTTGTCGCGGTTCATGAAGTGCTCGTAGACAAGGCGTGTGATCCAAACAGCGGTGAAGAACGAAGCGAGGAGGCCGATGATAAGGGTCGTGGCGAATCCGCGGATAGGTCCTGTACCGAAGTTGAAGAGGATGATACCTGTGATGATAGAGGTGAGGTTGGAGTCGAAGATAGCTGAGAAGGCGTGCTTGTAGCCCTCGGCGAGAGCGGTGCGCACCTGTTTGCCGGCGCGGAGCTCCTCCTTGGTGCGCTCATAGATAAGCACGTTGGCGTCGACAGCCATACCGAGCGAGAGCACCATACCGGCGATACCGGACATGGTGAGCGCCGCCTGGAAGGAGGTCAGCACACCGAAGATAAAGAAGAAGTTGAGCAGCAGAGCGCCGTTGGCCACCATACCGGGGATGAAACCGTAGATGAGGCACATGTAAATCATAAGGAGGATGAAGGCCACGATACAAGCGGTGAAGCCCTGAACGATGGACTCCTGACCGAGCGTAGGACCAACGATGTCCTCCTGCACGATGTGGGCGGGAGCGGGCATCTTACCGCTCTGGAGCACATTGGCAAGGTCCTTGGTATCCTCTGCGGTGAAGTGGCCGGTGATCTGCGACTGTCCGCCGTCGATCTCGTTCTCCACATTGGGCGCACTGTATACGAATCCGTCAAGCACGATGGCTATGGCGTGGTCCTTGTTCTTCTTGGTGATGGCAGCCCAGCGGCGTGCACCGTCGGTGTTCATCGACATGCTGACGCAGGGGCGGTGGAACTGGTCGTAGTCGTCCTTGGCTGTGGTGATCACGTCGCCCTCCAGGGGTGCACGGCCGTTGCGCTCTGTCACACGCAGGGCGTAGAGCTCAAAGACTTCCTGAGTGGAGCTTACCTCGGAGGGCTTCACACCCCAGCAGAGCTTGAGGTCCTTGGGGAGGATCTGCGAGGCTTCCTTAGAGGTGAGCATCTTCATCACCTCGGCGGTATCGCGCGTGAGCACATAGCCCACGACGCATCCGCGGTCGCCCTGAGCGGGCTGAATGCGGGAGAAGAGCGGGTGGAGCTTCTGCTGCTGAGCCTCGTCGGCTGCGGCGGCTTTAGCGCCGGCCTTCTCGGAGGCCTTCATGCTCTTGAGCGCTGCGGCAGCATTAACAGCCTTGGCGGTATCCTTGGCAGCGGTCTTGGTGCTGTCCTTGGCGGTCTTGGTGTCCTTGTCCTCGCCACCCTTCTTGGTGGAAGAGAGCGCTGCGAGCTTGCTGTCGACCTGCGAGAGGTAGGGAACGATCACATTGCCGTCGTAAGTCTCCCAGAACTCGAGGTTGGCGCTACCCTGGAGCAGCTTCCTCACACGGTCGGGCTCCTTGATACCCGGCATCTCGACGAGGATACGACCCATCTGGCCGGTGAGCGTCTGGATGTTGGGCTGAGCCACACCGAAGCGGTCGATACGTGTGCGGAGCACCTTGTACGAGTTGTCGATAGCGGCTGTGACCTCCTTGCGGAGCACCTTCTCGATGTCCTTGTCGGAGCTGTTGGTGGCTACCTGGCCCTTGAGCTGCTGCGTGGCGAATATCTGGGCGAGCTTGTCCTTGCCGGCGGCTGCCTGATAGTTGCGCACGAAGAGCGAGATGATGTCCTGATTGCTGCTCTTCGACTGCTCGGAAGCATCGCTGAGAGCCTTGATGAAGACGGGGTCGGTGGAGTTGTCTGCGAGCGACTTGAGCACGTCGGGCACAGAGACTTCGAGGATAACATTCATGCCGCCCTTGAGGTCAAGGCCGAGGCTGATCTGCATCTCCTGACACTGCTTGAATGTATACGCGCCGAGCCACACCCTCTCGTTCTTGATCGAATCGAGGTAGGCGGCTCCGGCCTTTGTTCCCATTTTCTCAGCCTTACCGGTGTAATAGCTGGTGACAAACGAGAAAGATAGGTAGAATATGCAGATGAGCGTTAGCAGCACTGCAATGACCTTTACGAATCCTTTGTTTTGCATTTCGATTATCTATTTTTTATTTTTCGCAATATTGTGTGGGCCTGAGCCCATCCCGCGCGGCCTCAGCCGCATCTCGCAGGGCCTCAGCCCTGTCCTTATGAGCCCCGGCCCGCTTCATATGAGCCTCAGCCCCGTCCTTATAAACCTCTGTCCTGTCCACCGGACTTCTGCCATGTCATTTCAGAGCCTCAGCCCCGTCTGCCGGGAACCTCTGGCCCGTGTGCCGGGAAGCTTTCTCCATGCGGGAGCGCTTTTACGCCGCCCATGTATACCGCCTCCGGGAGCCTGGTCACGGACATCTCAAGGCACGACAAGAGAGCCCTGTCGTGGTAATAAGACTTGCAAATATACATTTTTTTCATGTCTTAGAGGTTTTTTCCACTATATTATTTATTTCTAAGCCGGAAAAAGGCCGTCATGGGATAGTGGTCGGAGCCTGTCATATGATTTTCGACGCGGGCGCGATAGGGCGTCCAGTGGCGGGAGCAGAGCATATTATCTATGCGCACATGCATGCTGTGACTGAAGTAGGAGAAGCCCGGCCCGTTGCCCGTAGAGATGTATGCGTCCTTCAGGGAGCGCGACATCACGCGGTGGGTGTAGGAGACGGGCGTGTCGTTGAAGTCGCCGCACACGATGATGGGGTACTGGCTGTGGGCCCTGATAAACTCGTGCACGCTGTCGGCCTGAACGGCGCGCTTGGAGTTGTTGGAGCGGAGCTTGCGCAGCAGGGAGAGGAACTCGAGCTTCGACTCTCTCTGCTCCATGCTCCTGCGGCCGCTCACGATGTCGGCGTAGTTGGTCACCTCGGCCGGCGTGAGGCAGTAGCTCTGCAGGTGGCAGCTCAGCACGAGTATCGTGTCGCCCTTGGGGAGCCGGATATAATAGGCCTCCGAAGCATTCGTGCTGCCCTCGAAGGTGAGACGCTCGTCGCGGATTATGGGGAAGCGCGAGAAGCAGCGCATTGTCGTGGGCGTCTCATCGATGCCGTCGACCACCATATACTTGTAGCGGGTGAGGAGGCGCTTCTCGACGTCCTTCCAGTCCGTAGCCCAGTAATCGCCCTCCTGCAGGCAGACGATGTCGGCCTTGGAACTCATGATATTGTCTATGATGGAGCGCTTCTCGGGGCTCTGCTCGGCGGTGCCGTCAAAGTTTGCCACATTGTAGGTCATGACCTTGATGCAGTCCTTAGGCGGCTTCTGGGAAAAGTTGACGGGACAATAGGCACGCACGTCGCTGATGCAGCAGAGGAAGCCCAGTATCGGCACGATGGCATAGCGGCGGCTGAAGATGCACCAGAAGACGAGCATCACGGCGTTGGCCACGGCGAAGATGGGGAACAGCAGCGTCACCACGCCATACCAGCCGAAGCCCGCGGGCGAGATATGGCCGAATATGCACGTCATCCACATCAGCAGCACCGTGACGACGGTGACACCCATGGCGACGATGGTGAGGATCGACTTAATGTGCCTGTTCATCCCTGTTACTCCTGTCGAAGAGCTTCTGCTTCTCCTCCTCGGTAAGGCTCTCATAGCCCGACTTCTTGAGTTTTTCCAGAATCCTGTCCACTTCGTCGTCCTCCTCCTTGCGGCGGGAGCGATAGTCGTAGCCGTCGGGGCGGTACACTTCGGTCACATCTTCGGCGCGGCGCTCATTGAAGCGGCGGCGCATACGGTCGAGGAGCCCTCCCCCGCCGCTACCGCGGTAATTGTCCCAGCCGTCGAAACCGCTGTCGCGACGCCGGTAATGGCGTATGAAGAAATAGGCGAAGGCCATGCCGCCGAGATGGGCGAAGTGGGCCACGTTGCCGTTGGTGGCAAAGGAGGAAACGACCTCGATAACGATGCACACCAGCACGAAGTATTTAGCCTTGAGGGGAATGGGTATCGGGAAGAGGATGAGCACCTCGTTGGGATAGAACATGCCGAAGGCCAGCATCACGGCGTAGCATGCGCCCGAGGCGCCGATGGTAGTCCACGAATTGAGAAACTCGGACATGGGGATGATGCCCGTCCCGGCGTTGACGTAGTCGTAGCTGTAGAGGCCCTCGATGTAATACTGGCCGAACTGCCACAACTCCTGCGTCAATCCCGCGCCCAGGCCGCACACCAGATAGAAGAGCAGGTAGCGGCGCGCGCCCCAGGTTCGCTCCACCACGCAGCCGAACATCCACAGGGCGAACATGTTGAAGAAGATATGCTCGAAGTTGGCGTGCATGAACATGTACGTGATGAGCTGATAGGGCCGGAAGTCCTGGGCCAGCACGAAATGGAGGCCGAGGAGGTCGTCGAGCGCGATGCCATGAAGCGCGAGCACGTATTTCATAGCAAACATCAGGACATTGATGATGATCAGATTCTTTGTAACGGGAGGTGTCTTGAACATATTATATCTGCTAAAACGCCGGCAAAGTTATGAAATAATCCCCACATTTATAGCAAAAAGGAGCTACTTAGATAAATGCTCCGCGCCCTGGAAAATCACGCCGGCACGCCTGAGAGCCCCCTTCGGAAGAGGCCGAACCGGCCCCAAATGGCAAATTTTAGGGCCGATGAGCAGAAAAATGCGTGATTTTTCAGAAAAATCCGCGTTTCGATGCAGATTTTCTCCTAAAAAATGCATCCTAATGAAAAATAATTGTACATTTGCAAAGAATAGTTACTCGCGAAAACGAACAACCAAAGGTCATAGCGAAACCGCAGAGCGGCACAGCGACGAGGCCGCCGCACAAACACACCGGCCGCCGGCATCGTAAAAGGAAGGAGAGACTGAAAAACAGAAACGACTTCATTAAGATCAGCAGGATATGAAAGACAACAATCATCTCACGACGTATATTATTACCTACCATAAAAGAACGCGGTGAGGAGTCATCGCTTTTCTACTCTTAAAGCCGAAACTGCACCCAACGTTAGTATGCTTAGATTCTTATAAATATCGCAGCTTAGGTTTTGGAGATTCTCAGCGGAGTAGCCTGACCCAAAGCGAGGCTGCTCCGCTTTTTTGTGCCCGGCGGGAAGGATAGCCGTGAGGGCAGCTGCCCTCCCAGTTAACGCGGCGAAAGACCATCACACATCTTCGCGCTATTACTTACGCGGCTCTCCTGACTTCTATTTCGCTTGCGCTGAGGAAGATTCACTTTTATCGAGGTCCTCATTCCCCTGCCCGGCTATTATATTTTCGCCACACGAAACACGTCTACTTTTTCCCCGTTTTAGAAAAGGTATCCACAACAACAGACACATCTTTCCCCACTCTTCCCAAAAACGCTTCCGCATGCGCGGATACTCACATAGGACATGAGCGAAATTACATTTGAGATAGTTCAAAACGTCTCAAACATAGTTTTGGCCTTTTCGGAGCACTGATTTTCAATACGTTGCAAAGGGTCAAAAATTGCCCTTTGGGACGCCGCGAATACGTGCGAAAAGATTGTTGCGCGCGGGAAATAACTGGGAGGGCCGCTGCCCTCAGCGGCCGCATTCCGCTTTGCAGGTGATTTGGCTAATACGGCAATAAGATCGTTGTGGGGCCTTGGTACGCTTGCGTTTTCGCTTCGTCATTATTCAGCTGCAGCGCGGCCCGCATGCCCAATAAGTCATACAGCGATGTAATTGGCGAAGCGTGGGCCTAACATAGACAGAGAGACACATAGCGAATTATACCCTTCTACTCCTTTCGCGGCTGCTGGCGGGCCGCGCTGCAGCGGTCCTCCCAGCTAAGCTTCGCGCAATACTATACATGCTTTCCTCTTATAGAAGTCCGCAATCAACGGAACTGCCGATATAACTTTGCCATCCGAAACAACTGCGCTTTTTCCTATTTTTGGAAAAGGTATTTCTCACTTCTCAAAAACCCTTCCCGCATGCTATGATCCTCACATAGGACATGAGGAAAACTACATTTGAGGTAGTTCTACTCGTCTCAAACATAGTTTTGGCCTTTTCGGAGCACTGATTTTCAATACGTTGCAAAGGGTCAAAAACCGCCTTTTCCGGGGCCTCAGGAATGGGCATCGCGCACGCCATTATATTCCCTCCGCAAATACGAATATTCGTGTTTATTTGCCCGGGCATACCTTATTATATATATGTATAGAGCAGGCATCCACATGCGCGGCAACGCGGCAGACGGGTGCGCTTTCAGACTAAGGAGATGCGCTCCGCGGCGGGTGATGCGCTCAATAATCTGCGACAGAGCGCTTCGCGGCGGGCAAATACGCTCCGCCGCAAGCAAGAGATACGCCCTTTGTCAGCGTGCCCGCCTTCGCGGCGGGCAAGAATAAACGGCAGCCCGGGATATGACGGACTGCCGCTGTATTAATCAATGATTGTCAGACGCGCTCTTACTTCACTACGTCGTTAAGAGCAGCACCGGCCTTAAACTTCACCACCTTCTTCTCGGGGATCTGGATCTTGGTGCCGTTGGAGGGGTTGACACCCTGACGAGCCTGACGTACGGCAACGTCAAATGTGCCGAAGCCTACCAGCACTACCTTGTCCTGCTTCTTGAGAGAAGCTGTAATGGCGTCCAATGTGGCATCGAGAGCCTTCTTTGCATCTGCCTGGCTGAGACCTGCGCCGTCAGCGATTGCCTTTACTAAATCTGTCTTGTTCATGTCGAAAATATTAATGGTTAATTATATGTTGGCATGTCCTGTAATGGCGCCGCTAAGCACCTCAACATGTTGAACCTTCGGCAAATGTATATGTAATTTTCATAACTGCAAAATTTTTCGGGATTTTTATCGCCTTTAATATCATAATTTATAAAATGCGGTAAAACAGAGCCCCTTAGAGTTACAAAATTATGTCATAAAATGAGCGCCGAAAGTCATAATTGGGAGCCCGGGAAGGAGACCCCGCGCGCGGTGCATTTTACAAAGATGCAAGATTATTCATGCAAATCTTTTCATGCTGTTTCGCTCAATTCGGGTGAAAGCATTAACTTTGCAAAAATGTGTATTGACGGGCCTCACACAGCAAAGAAGGGGCACGCAAGCACGCTCATTAACCAACAACAGACCCAAAGACATGGAAATAATCAATCTGTCAGACACCTGTTCCATCATTGGCCAGTACCTCAGCGAACTGCGCGACAAGGACTACCAGCTCAATCGCCTTCTGTTCCGCAACAACATCCGCCGCATAGGCCAGTACACGGCCTACGAGCTCTCCAAGACGCTGGAATACGAGCGCAAGACGGTGGAGACGCCGCTGGGCTTCACGGATGTCATGGTGCCCAAGGACAAGATCGTCCTGGCCACGATATTCCGCGCAGGGCTGCCGTTCCACAACGGATTTCTCGATGTGTTCGACCACGCCGGCAACGCCTTTGTCAGCGCCTACCGCGAGTACAAGGACGAGGCGCGCCACGAGGTGGGCATACATGTGGAATATCTGGCCACGCCGGACCTCGACGGCAAGACGCTCATCATCGCCGACCCGATGCTGGCCACCGGCGGCAGCATGGAGCTCGGCTTCAAGGCGCTCGAGACCAAGGGCACGCCCAAGCGGATACATGTCTGCTGCGTGATAGCTACGCCCGAAGGCATCGAGCACGTCAAGAGCGTGTTCCCCGACGAGAGCACCACGATATGGTGCGCCGCCATCGACCCCGGGATGAACGAGCACAAGTATATCGTGCCGGGCTTCGGCGACGCGGGCGACCTCTCCTACGGCAGCAAACTCTGAGCAGCCGACCGGCGCGACATTCCGCCGCGGCGGAGGAGCGTCACGCCCCTCCTGCGGGAGAATTTCCCCCGCGCGGCGAAGGCATATTATTATATGCGCATTCGCGGCAAAGCTGCCGGCCCTCTCCGGCGGCGCAGACAGAGATTTTATGATTGAGGAGAATTTAAAATTCTATCCGGGCGAAGGTTATTCAGCGAACAGAAATTCATTTTCCGTAAGGAATAATCCCGAATCCGGGACGGAATAATATAAGATTCAGCACAGCTGATTACAGCAACAGGGCACATGACGCGCATCATGTGCCCTGTTGTTTTTCTGATAATTATCTTTGGATTTTCTATAAGCCTTGCGGCCTTCGCGGCGGCGCTCATCGGGCGGCCGCCGGCGCTGAGAGGCTATCGCGCACTGCGCGGCAGGGAGTAGCTGCGGCGCACGGTCTTGCCCTTCCAGCTGGCCTCGATCACCAGACGGCGTGCATTGCCCGTCGAGACGAGGAAACTGCCCACGCCGGCGTCTGTGCCGCGCTCAGCAGGGCCTTCTATCTTGCCGCCGGAGACTACCGTCAGCCTGACGGGCTCATCGTTGACGGGGCAAAGCGTCCCATTGTCGTCGCGCAGGGATACGTAGACGAGGATGTCGTCCTCCTGCGTCACGGGGCGTCCGCTCTCAAAGTAAGTGAGGTCGATGTGCGTCGGCGTCGCGGGGCGGCGTACTGTCCGCTGCACGACGGCCTTGCCGTGGCTGTAGCCGGTGAGCTCTATGTCGCCCTGCAGGCCGCGGAGACCGGTGAAGGTGAAGGGCGGGAAGGCGAGGTGGGTGCAGTTGCCGCCGTCGGGAGCGGGCTTATAGGTGGTGGTGGGACCGTTGTCGGCGGAGCGGCGCGCTACGGGCTTCCCGTCGATGGAGACGGCCACCTCGTCCACGTTGCCGTAGACCATGAGCGTGTCGTTGTCGGCTCTCTTGCCGTAGGCCGTGCAGAAGAGGTCATATGTCATCGGGCCCGACGGTGTGTAAGCCCCCTTGGGCACCTGCAGGCGGAAGAAGTCGAGGCTCAGCTTCGGGAGGCGGAAGATATCGGCCACGCCGCTCTCGCAGATGCTGGGGCAGCAGCCGCGGTTGTAGTCGTACATGCTCCAGATGGCGCAACCGAAGGTCGTGGGATACTGGGAGCGGATGACATTGTAGGACCACTGCGCATTCCACAGGTTCTGTATGAGCGCGTTCATGCCGTCGCGCCGGCCGATGCGCGTGCTGCTGTTGTCGCCGCCAAACTCGTAGTCGTAGTATTCGCGGATGAACGACGGTTTGCTGCACTTGTCGGGCCTTCTGAAGGCCTTATCGTCCCAGTCGTTGTAGCAGACATCAAATCCCTCGTAGCCGTAGGTATCGCCGGAGGTGAAGCACTGATTGCCGGGCATCTCCTCGTGGGCCACAGCCACTGCGCGGTCCTTCCACCAGGAGGGCGGCCAGGACTCGTTGAGCGTCGTCTCCCACATGAGGATGGAGGGATGATTGCGGTCGCGGCGGATGAGCTCGCGGACGTTCTCATAGGTGAGGCCCACAAAGACGGAATCGTCGTTAAAGAACTGCCAGCCCGGGATGGGCTCTATGGCCAGCAGGCCGAGGCGGTCGCAGGCATCGATCACCGCCGGATCCTGCGGGTAATGGCCCAGACGAACGATGTTGAAGCCGTTGTCGCGCATCTGATAGACGTCGCGATAGTGCGCATTGTCCGAGATGGCGTTGCCCACGTAGGGATATTCCTGATGGCGGTTTGTGCCGCAGAGGTAATAGGGCCTGCCGTTGACGCGGAGGCCGTGCTGGCGGGTGATGTCGAAGGTGCGGATGCCGATGACGGTCGTCTCGCTGTCCACGACCTTACCGTCCTGCATCAGCTGTGTCTCGAGGCGGTAGAGGCGGGGAGAGTCGGGATACCAGAGCAGCGGACTTCTCACGGTGAGTGTCTGGCGGAGCGTGGCGTCTGAGAGGGCGGGCACATTGAGCTCCTTGACATCCTCGGCCACGGCCTTTCCTTTGCCCTTCCCTGTGACTGGGAAGAGCCTCTGGCGTATCTGCATCTGCTTGCCCTCGGTCAGTTTGTTGCCCACCTCTGTCTGCACGGCTACCTCGGCCATGTGGTCGGACACCTGAGGATAGGTGACGAAGATGCCGCCTCCGGCCGTGTGATGGACCATGAGCGGATGGGTGATGTAGAGGTCGGGCTTGCGGATGAGCCAGACATCGCGGTAGATGCCGCTATGGTAGCAGAAGTCGAGGCGTATGAGCGGTTTGCCGGGCGGGATGAGCGGGTTGACCCTGTTGTCGGCGCGCACGAGGATGGTATTGCTGCCCTCGTGGAGGTAGGGCGTGGCGTCGACGACGAAGGTTGTGAAGCCTCCGGGGTGCTGCATGGCGTGGCGGCCGTTGATCCAGATGTCGGCGAGCTGCATGACGCCCTCAAACTCGATCCAGGTCTGCCCCGTGAGGTCCTTGCTGTTCACATTGAGCGTCCGGCGATAGTAGCTGACGCCCTGCCAGGGATGGATGATGGTGAGCGGTTCGACATAAGCCGTGTGCGGGAGCGTCACGTCCTGCCAGGCGGCCGTCGCGAGCATCTTCTGCTCCGCCCTGACGAGCGAATCGCTGAGCGCATACGTGCCATGGCTCTGGCCGCTCTTTGTCTCGAAGGAAAACTGAGACTCCCACGACGAGCCCTGCCCGGGCGGCCGCCCGAACGTAGTATCGCCGTAGAGGCGGACGAACTGCCAGCCGTCGTCCATCAGCGTCTTCTGAGCCGCAGCAGACATGGCCGTGACTATCATCACAAGCAATAATAAGGAAAGCTTCTTCACGAAATCGGATTTTGCATTTAAGATTATAACGTAGCTTATCATTATTTAGTATTTCACGCGCCCGCATAATACCCGCGCTCTTAAGGCGCTCCGCAAACTTTTGAGAAGCCGCCGCGCCGCCATGAAGAGATTTTTGCATGCTGCAAGAATCCGCCGCGAATAATGATACACAGAATTATGGGCTGCGAAGCATTCCCCGGATTACTGCCTAAGCATTTTTGCTCCGCAAACTGATTCCGCGATAACGTATTTTGTAATTTTGCATTGCGGACGCCATTCACCACTATCACGGCCTAAAGCTCGCGATGCGGGGGACATTCTCCACATCCCCCATCGCGGCCTTCGCGCCGCGTATGACCGGCAGCGGCGGGCGGGCTTCTCCGCCGTGACGGCCGCAGACGGACAAAGACATATTCATCATGACAAGACATTTACGCACCATCATACTCCTTCTCTCCCTGACGCTGGCTGGCACCACGCTCGCCGACACAAAGTATTACTGGGTGGGCGGCCTCCACTACGCCATCAACACCGATGACAGCACGGCGCAGGTAGTCCGGTCCGGCTACTACGATGACATCACCTCCGTCAGCATTCCCGCGAGCATCACCGTGGACAGCATCACCTACCCCGTGACATCGCTGGGAGAAAGTTGCTTCGTCTACTGCACGAAACTGGCGAGCGTCAGCATCCCCGCCTCGGTGAGGGAACTGGAAGCGAACTGCTTCTCCCATTGCATCAGTCTCGCGGAGATCGACCTCCCCTCCTCCGTGACTAAGATGGGCGACCGGTGCTTCAACTACTGCACGAAGCTGCGGAGCATCACGATCCCCGACTCGGTGACCGAACTCGCGACATTCTGCTTCGCCGGCTGCGACAGTCTGCGCAGCATCGTCCTCCCCCGCACCCTGAAGCGGATAGGCGGCTATTGCTTCGCCGCCTGCGACAGCCTGAGCGACATCACCATCCCCACCTCCGTGACAGAGCTCGGCAGGGGCTGCTTCTGGTATTGCGGCAGCCTCAGGAGCATCGCCATCCCCGCCTCCGTGACGCAGATAGGAAACTGCTGCTTCGGCTTTTGCACAGCCCTCGGCAGCGTCACCATCCCGGCACAGGTGAGCGCGCTCGGCGACTCGTGCTTCATGCGCTGCACCGCTCTCATGAGCGTCACGCTCCCCGCCGCCATGACGCGGATAGGCGCGGATTGCTTCAGCGAGTGCTCCAGCCTCACGGGCATCACCTCCCTGGCCGCCGTGCCTCCCGCCTGGGCGGGCGCATTCGAGGACCCACAAACCATGACGCTCTGTGTGCCGGACTCCTCCGTCGACGCCTACAAGGCCGCCCCAGTCTGGAGCGACTTCGCGCAGATCCTGCCCCTCAGCACCACGGGCATCCGCGCAGCCCAGGCCGACCACGTTAATATGACCATCGCCGGCGGGCTGCTGACCCTGCGCGGCGTGCCCTCCGGCGAGCTCGTGAGCGTCTACAGCGCGGACGGCAAACTCCTCGGCACGGGCAATGGCCCCTTCCGCCTCGAATCCCAACGCGGCCGGACTATCATCGTGAGCATCGGCGCCCACAGCCGCAAACTCCTCGTGCGATAATCCGCCCGCACGAGTCCTCCGGTATGATAGTGAGTATATCGAACGGAATTTTCTGAATAAAAAGCTATTGCAATTGCTTTTGTCTCAATATTGTTTCTTATAGCACATCAGCTTAACATTCAAGGCCATGAACGAATTAACTACAATGGAGAGGATTCTCTATGATCTAAAGCCATTCATTGAATATGCTAATGATCATTTTTTCTCACGGTCATAGGCGTGACTATTTTCATTATGGAAATAGTGTGGGTAATATTATTTTGCTACAGAGTCATTAAGATGAAATAATATATCCACCTCTCTTTATCCCATTCTATTGGCTTGCCGGGCCGCGATGGCTTACTCATTTTCCTGAATAAAAAGCTATTGCATTTGCCTATATCTCTACTATTATCTGTATATTTGATGCGCATTAATTCTTTCAGTCATGGCCGCCATTCTGATTATTATAGTTATTGTAGAAGTCATCTATTTTGATTGTGTGTTTGATGATGTGTATCATTATAACGACCGTCGGAAGAAGAGATAATTCCGCCGCCTCTCTCTCGCTCCCTCTTTACTTTCATCCCGTAGGTTTGCCGGGCCGCGCTGCAGCGGCTCGTGGCTTATAGTGGAGATGGCGGCAAACTGAACAGGCTGAGCAGTAAATAAGAAAGGACAGAACAATGAACATCAAATGGAACGCGAAGGAATACACTTCCGATTTCAACTATGTGGCCGAATACGGCAAAGGCGTCTCTGACCTGATCACCGCGCCGGCGGGGAGCACGGTCATCGACCTGGGATGCGGCAGCGGCACACTGACCAGAGTGCTCGCCGACCGCGGATATCGTGTCGCTGGCATCGACTCGTCGAGGGAACTGATAGACTTCGCGCGGAAGAGATTCCCCGACCTCACATTCATCGAAGCCGATGCCACAAACTTCACCGTAGACAGCCCCGTCGACGTCATTTTCTCCAACGCCGTTTTCCACTGGATAGACGCCGCATATCAGGACAGCATGCTCGCATCCGTGAGCAAGGCGCTGCGCAGCGGCGGCCAGCTCTTATGCGAGTTTGGCGGCCACGGCAACAACGAGCTCATCCACGCCGCGCTAATGCACGCCTTCGGGCGAAGAGGGCTCACCTACAAAATGCCTTTTTACTTCCCCACCATCGGAGAATATGCGCCCATCATCGAGCGGCACGGTATGGTCGTAACCTTCGCCTCTCTGTTCGACCGCCCGACCGAACTGAAAGGAGATGACGGCATGGCCGAATGGATAAGGACCTTCGTAAAGGTGCCCTTTGCGGGGGTGTCAGCGGACGACAAGGCCAGCATAATCGGCGAGGCCGTCGACGAGCTGCGCCCGAAGCTGTATCACGACGGCAAATGGTACGCCGACTATGTGCGCATAAGGATCAAGGCGGAAAAGCAGAGCCGGCAGTAGCCCTCGGCAAAGGACCTACCGCCTGCGCCCGACAAAGGGCAAGCGCTTGCGCCCGGCATATGCCGCGCACGCGACAAATTTCGCATTAAAGCGCCAGATAGAAGCCTGAGATGTTCCCTTCTCTCGAACACTCTCTACCGCATAACACATAAACCGTCCCGCATGCTATGATCCTCACAAGGCACCTGAGTGAAACTACATTTGAGATGTTTCAAAACGTCTCAAATGTAATTTCGCCCTTCCGCGAACACTGATTTCCAATGTGTTGCAAAGGGCCAAAATCGTTCTTACCGGGGTCGCAGAAATGTGCATTCTATACCATTTGCCATATTGCGGGAGGGGCTGATAAGAGCGAATATTAATAATGTGAGCGGCATTAGCTGGGAGGGCCGCTGCAGCGCGGCCCGCATGCCCAAAGAGGCAAAGCGCGTAGCAATTCGCGATGCAAGGGCAGCATGATAAACAGAATAACACATAGCACATCATGTCAATCTATTCTTTTCGCGGCAGCATGCCCGACTACCATGTTCCGAATGTATATGCGCGCCTCATCGCATTATTCTTATGCGGCGGCTGGCGACCGCTGAGGCAGCGGTCCTCCCAGCTAAAACGTCTCAAATGTATGTAGCGCAATTCATCGCGCACTATCTTATGCGGCTGGCGACCGCTGAGGCAGCGGTCCTCCCAGCTAAAAAGTCTCAAATGTGTATCGCGCATTTGGCCGCGCACTTCCTTTTGCGGCGGACGGCCGCTGAGGACAGCGGCCCTCCCAGTTATTTTTCGCGCAATACCATGGCGCGCGTCTCGTACTCCCGGCTATTTATCGCGATAAGCAAAACACGAATCTTACATCTATATGTAGTCATCCTCCTGTGCGGCTGATCTAATTTCGACATACGAAAACGAGCCCTTTTTCCGCTTGCCGAAAAAGGTATTCCCCACACAACAAAAAACCTTCCGCATGCGCGGGTTCTCACATAGGACCTGAGGAAAATTACATTTGAGGTAGTTCAAAACGTCTCAAATGTAATTTCGGCCTTCCGGGAGCACTGTAAATCACATATTTACAACGGGCTAAAAACGCCTTTACGACGTCTCTTACAGGGGCAAGAAGAATCGATGAGCGCGGCGTTAGCTGGGAGGGCCGCTGCCCTCAGCGGCCGCATGCCCAATAAGGCAAAGCGCAAAGTAATTTGCGAAGCAAAAATCTCACGATAGATAGAGATGCGCATTGCGCATCATACACGCCTTCTCCTTATGCGGCGGCTGGCGACCGCTGAGGCAGCGGTCCTCCCAGCCAAAAGGTCTCAAATGTAATTTTGACCTTCTGAAAACGCTGAATCTCAAAAAAATTGCATAGGGCTATAAACCGTCACAAGTACGCCATTTTCCGCCTCACCCAAAACGCATGCAAGCGTATGAACGACGAATATTCACTTCTCGCCATTCCTCTGCCGGCATGATTCGTGAATCATTCCCGGGCTGAGGAAATAATCAAACCATGCTGCAACCTTGTTATGAGATTGTTGAGATACTGCGGAAAGAATCCTGCGGAAAAAAATTTTGAGAAGCAATCTTATAGCAGGACACACATTTATCTACAGCCTGCATAATGGCGCATCGCAAGCCCTGACGGCTATAAACGAATAAGGCACCAAGGGCGGCGGTTAGGACTCAAACGCCAGGTTACCATTCCCTCAGTGCCTTATCGCTGCAAATATAGTAGCATCTTAACTTTCGGCAAATTTAATCGCGAGGAAATGCATGAAACGAGCAGATTATGCCTCTTCGATGAATGGAATGCTGGCGCAAAGACGCATAAAAATACGATGTTGGGAATTCCGAAGCCTGCACTCTTTCGAGCCGACATGTGAAATTGCACATCGTCTTATGTTGCAAAGATTAGCAGTTGCCAAAGGTTCAATATTCCCCAAGGAATCTGCTGCCTCTCTACTGCCGCAAAGGTAAGAATATTATTCCGAAAATTGATAAGAACAGAACAAGCTAAGCATTATAATTTTCAATTCCGGAGCTACCTAGTTTGATGCCAAGGGCAGAACATTCAATTCTAATGTAAGTCGACTGATAAAGAGTTACTCTACATACTGATATTCGCATGATACAAAAAAAGAGGCAAACGGACATTCCGTAGACCTGCACATCTTTCGATGCCGACATGTGAAATGCCTCCTACATTGCCTCTCATGCTGCAAATATAAGAACATTATTCCAAAACTGCCAAATCAGGAAGATGTTCGAAATACGGAACGAGGGGCTGCGTGCCTACAGGCGGCGGCGCGGGCAAATAAAAATCTGCCCGCCACCTCAATGGGCGACGGGCAGAAATTTGAGTGATTAGCTATGTGTCGATGGAATTACTGATCCTCGGGGAGCGGGAGGAACCACCGTGTACCGCCGACGATGCGGCTGTAGAGCGATGTGTCATATCCCTTGCCGGGAGCATAGCCACGGGAAGCGATCTTCTTAGCAAGCCATTCGTTGTCGATAGTACCGTTGCCCTTGTGCGAGGCAAAGCGGAGCAGATCATAATAGCGATAGCCTTCGTAAGCAGTCTCGAGGGCGTCCTCATCCATGATAAGATCCTCGACAGCGTCGGTCACTTCGGCTTCGGTAATCGTACCGGCGGCCACGGCATTCTCTATGCCGACCTTGTTAAGGCTGTCTGTAAGCTGCTGCTTCTCCTCATCGGTAGTGATCTTGCCGGCATCCTGCCAGGCCTGAGCTATCTTCTGGGCTACGCAGATATTATAGGAATAGAGCGTATCGTGATAGCCGCGGGTATCACCGCTACCAAAGCTGTGGATACCGTAAGAGATAGAGTTGTTGAAGTGGCTGTCCTGGAAGTCAAGGTAGGGCACTGTCTGAGCCTTGAGCATCTCGGCGAGCGTGATGTAGTAAGCACCACCCGGGGTAGCAGTCGGTTCCTTAAGATAGGGCACGTCCTTGAGAGTATCGATACTGACAGTATCAGAATCGTTGACTATGTTATAATGGATAGAATCCTTATAGTTGATAGTCGGGAAGTTCTCTGAGTTGAGACCATCCTTGAGGATAGCGAATGCATGCTGCGGGAAGCCGGCGCGGTTGAGAGCCTCGGCGAAGCGGAGGTAAACCTGCGACTTTCTGTAGACGGGGATGCCGTAGTAGCTGTTGTAGCCGGAAGCATAGGTGAGACGGGTAGACCAGTCGTAAAAGGTGCCGCTGACAGGAGTACGCTTTGCGATGAAGCGGAAGTTCTCGCCATCGATGCGGCAGAAGGGAGCAGTACCCCATACGCGGGCATCGCCTACACCGTCGTAGTATTCCTGAACATCGACGCCGCCGTTCTCAGAATAGTGGCAGTAGAGTTGCTGGTCGCTGAGGCCCAGATAATAGTTGGAGGGCATGAGCTGACGATACTCCTCGAGAGGCTGGATGTTGATGCTACCCCAAACGCCACCACCGGAGGATACGGAAGTCTTGAATCCGTAAACATTCTGTACGGAGGTGAGCACCTCACCATTGTTCTTGGAGGCTGCACTCGGGATGAGAGTGATGATCTCGCTGTTGGTGCTGCGGCTGTAGCTGCGCAGGCGGCCTGCCCAACCGGAGATACCGTGAGTGATATAGCGGTTACCTTCCTGCTGAACGCTCTCCATGAAGCCTGCTGTTGAGACATCGGCCTGACTTGCGTCGAGACGGATGTAATCGTAGTAACTCTCGGCAGCCTTGCTGTAATTGTCGGCCAGCAGATAGAGGTCGGCCATCACAAGGCCTACAGGGAAGAAGCATATACGCGAGTCGATGTTCACACTACCGTTGGAATACCTGCCGTAGTAGGGCACACCGTACTGCTCCTGCAGTTCGTAAGCCCTCTCCAGGCCTGCGTTCATAAGGAGGTCGGCCAGATTCTTGCGATTGGCCTTGGTGCCGGACTTGGCAATCTCGCGGCCGAGGGAGCTGTTGGATACAGGCTCGGTGAAGAAAGGCACCTCACCATAGTTCTGTACCAGCTGCATGTATGTCCAGGCTCTTACGGCCTGCACCTGTGCCCACTCCTTCTGCATATATTTCACCTCGTCCTTAACATCGGCGGTGTCAACATAGTGGAGATAGAAGTTGCACTGGTTGATGACATTGTAGTAGTCGGCGCACTGCAGGAACGCATTGTCACCGTCACGTACCTCGTCGAAGTTGTAGAGCTGGCTGACGGAGTCGCTGAGATACTTGGTAGAGTAGACCAGATCGCCACGTGCCTCACCCAGGATCACCGTACGGTCGGCAATCTTCTGCATGCTCTTGAGAATGCCAAGATATGAGTAGATAGAGTCCTTGCCATTCTTCTCTGAATAACGCTCAAGGTCGGGCGTGAGCATGTCAGAGCACGAGGTCGTGGCAAGCAACACGAGAGCGAATAGGAGCGTCAAATTGAATATCTTATTCTTTTTCATTGTTCTGGATTTTACAAGTTGAACGTTACGCCGAAGTTGCAGTTGAAGCTCTGGGGCAGATAACCTGTGTCGATACCCTGATAGAGGGTGCCGTTACCGCAGGAGACTTCGGGATCATTACCTTTGTACTTGGTGATGGTAAAGATGTTGTTGCACTCGCCGAACACCGTGATACCCTGCAGCCAGCTGAGGGAGAGCGGTAACTGGTAGGTGAGGCGCACCTTCTTGAGCTTGATGTAAGATCCGTCATCAATCCAGCGATCGGAGAAGCGCTCGTTGTTGACCCACTCCTCGGTGTTGGTAGTAGACATCACACGAGGAATGCTGGTCTGCTGGCCGTCGTAGGTCCAGCGGTTGACCATAGCCTTGGTCTGATTCCATACGGTGTTGCCTCTCTCGAGCTGTGAGCGCTGATAGTCGAAGATATCATTGCCCACGGAGTACTTGAGATTGATGTCGAGCGTGAAGTGTTTCCATGTGAGGGTCGAGAAGATGTTACCGTAGATGTCGGGGTTGGGGTCACCGATCTTGACCATATCGGCAGCGCTGATCCAGCCATCGCCGTTGACATCGACGAAGTGAACATCGCCGGCCTTGAAGTCGCGGTAAGAGTCGCCCACCACACCGGTCGGGTACTTGAGGTAGCCGTACTTGCCGGCCTGAGAAGCCTCAGCGTCGGAAGCGAACACACCTGCGGTCTTGTAGCCGTAGAACACACCGGCAGCCTGATTGCGGGCCGTGAGGATGTTGCCGTCGCCGTAGACAGAGGTTGTGAATCCGTTGATAGTCTTGTAGAGGTCACCCTGCATACCGTTGGCGTCGATATTGTAGAGGCGAATCTTATTGGTAGAGGGAAGCTCGGTGATCTTGTTGGAGTAGTGACCCATCGAGAAGCCGGCCTGCCACTTCCAGTCCTTAGAGTTGATGATAATGCCGCTGAGCGAAACCTCAACACCGTTGTTGCGCATAGCGCCCTCGTTGGTCCACATGTTGGCCAGACCGGTCAGGTAGCTCACTTCCTTCTTGGTAAGGAGGTTGGTGATCTTGTTGAAGTACACCTCTGCACCGAGAGTCACACGGTTGTTGAAGAGATTGGCGTTAAGGCCGATATTGAAGCGGTGGTTGGTCTCCCACTGGATCTTCGGGTTGGCGATATTGGCCAGCTGAAGACCGGTAGCAGTGTTGAGCACCTTGACATTCTGGAAGTAGGTACGGGTAGCGTAGTAATCGATATCATCGTTACCGCTCTCCTCATAGCCAGCCACCAGTTTAAGAGAGTTGACCCAGGGAGCCCTGAACCAGTCCTCGCTCGAAATGAGCCATCCTGCCTGGATAGCGGGGAAGAGGCCCCAGCGTACACCGAAGAGCTTGACGCCCTCGTCAGCCTCCTTACCGAAGCGTGAAGACGACTCGGCGGAGAGCATTACATTGGCGAAGTACTTGTTGAGGTAGTTGTAGTCGGCACTTGCGTAGTAGGCCAGATTGGTCCAGGTATCGTTGGTACCGCCGTAGGTGATGTAGCTCAGAGAGTAGGAGATGTTAGGCAGCTTATCGTTGGTGTTGTTATAGCCGCTCACGTAGCTGTTATTATAGGAATAGTTGGTGGCGCGCATACCGGCAATAACGTCGAGGTAATGAGCACCCATCTGCTTCTTCCATTCAGCACGGAAGTCGTTGAACACCGTGGTCTCCTTGCCATACTGCGACTTGATAGAGGAGCTGATGCTTCCCAGACCGTCGATAAAGCGGTAAGGTGTACCATTGTAAGGCAGGTAGTACTTCTCGCTCGTACGATTGAGCAGGTAGCTGAAGCGGTCAGAGAACGAGAGGTTGCGGTTCACTTGATACTTAGGAGCCACATTGAGCAGGAACTGTGACTGCTCGAGGTAGTTCTTGTCATTGCCCTTACCGTTCATCAGAATCCAGTAGGGATTGGCCAGAGCATAGCTGTCATAGTTCTCGGCGAAGAGGAACGGGTTAGGATTGGAAGAATAGTACTTGCCGGCGTAAACCGTCTTGTCAAGAGCTACGCGGTTGACCTGATTCTCAGGATCCCAAGTCACAACATATGCATGCGGGCTCAGGAACGGGGCCTGGATGAGGCCGAGCACATTGGGCGATGCGATATTATCGTTGTTGTAGTTGGAAGCCCAGCCATTGTCACGCAGATTGTAGGTGGTGCGTGCGTAGGCGAGGTCGAAGGCTACAGAGAGCTGGTCCGTGATGGAGATATCCGTATTGAAGCGGAGGTTGAGGCGGCTGAATGTGTTCATACGAGCCGTAGCGTCGGCAGCGGTGTAGCCGAGAGAGAGGTTATACATAGCCACATCATCACCACCCTGTACGCCGATCTTATAGTTCTGCGTGTAGGCAGTACGATAGAGCTTCTTGCTCCAGTCGGTGTTGTTGTGGTAGAGAGGATAGTAGACATAGTTGGGATCCTCGTTGAGGAAGTTGATGTGGAAGTTAGCGCTCTGATCATCGGAGTCGGCATAGGTACCGATGAGCTCGGAGAGGTAGCTGCGATACTGGCCGGCATTCATCATGTCGGTGTAGTCGGGCGTAGTCTCGAAGCCGCCGTAGATGCGGGCGTTGATACGTGTAGCCTGGCTGTGGCCGCGGTTGGTAGTGATCTCAATCACACCATTGCTACCCTTGGCACCGTAGAAAGCGGTACCGTTCTTGATAACCTTGATGTCAGCGATATCGTCGGGGTCAATCATGTTGAGCACATCGTTGACAAAGCCTACGTGGAGGTTGGAGCGATTGTACTGCATATCCCAAATCACACCGTCGATCACCACAAGAGGCTGGGCGTTGGCGTTGAGCGAATTGAGACCCTGAATGAACATTGCAGCACCCTGAGCGGGCATGCCGCCGCGCGAGATGGAGCGGGCCGAAGCGTTGAGAGAGTTCTCAATCTCGGTCTCAGCTGTGAGCGCCGTAGTATTCTTGGGCGTAGTGCTGGCCACAGAGAAGATGCTTGTGCCATCGGAGTAGATGGGACGGAAGGCTGAAGCCAGCATCTTGACATCCTGTGCGCTCTCGGCCTTGATGGCATGCTGCATGCCTCCGTAGCCGGAGAGCTCGTAGTAAAGAGCGTTGACGAACGTCGGCACGGAGATGGTATAGCTACCATCCTCACCGGTCATGGCGGTGTAGAGCTTATTGTTGAGAGCCTGCACCCTGACACCTGCGAGAGGTTCGCCCGTCGCGGCATCGGTAACCTTACCACTTATGCTTTTCATCTCATAAGTAGGCGTTACCACTTTCTTCTTATTTCTCTTAGCAAGGATTGCGGAATCTTCTTCGCTGACCTGATCTTCTGATTCATCAACGTCGTCCTGTGCCATCAGTGCCGTAGTCCCCGATAGCATGAAAAGACATAGCGAAGCTCGCAAAGCCCATTGCATAATCTGGTTTTTTCTGATATCTTTCATTTGTCGTTTATTTAGCTAATGGAGAACTATTATAAGTCAGTTTCATCATCCTTACCCACGAAGAGGAAGCAGTCGATATAGAGAGCCGGATCGAATTCCTTCCTCTGTGCTGCAGAACGTACCACAGAGCGGAGCTGGATAAGAGGATAGCTCGGCTCGGCGCCTACGAAAGAATACGGGAACTCGAAGTCCTTGAACAGCAGCACGCTGTCTACGACACCGGGCCTGGTCTCGAACGTGTTGCCGCCTGTCTCCTCATTCTTGGCCTGCTCGCTGATGTTACGACCGTTCTTATCGTTGTAGTCGTATACGATGGTGGCCTGGAAGTTGTTGCGCTTGGTATCCTCTGTGCTCACATTCTTCTGATCCATGTTGAGCGGAACCATCACGGCGTAGATGTCATACTTGCCGCTCTGGATGCCGGGGATCTTGAAGCTTACCGTTGGCTGAGATGCCGAAGACGAACCGGGGAAGTAAGCGAAAGCGTTGTTGCTTACGATGCCCTTGATGGAGTCGTTGCGGTTGATGGAGCTCAGGTAAACCGTGCTGCCGTAATATGTACCATTCTTAAGAGCCGAGGAGAAGCCGTTGACATCCTGATAGAAGGAATACTCGGCCTCGACACGGATGGTATGATGCCACGACTTGGAGGGAAGATAATTGTACTTGTCCACCTTGTAGCAATAGCCGTTGGACACCTCGAAGGGATCGGCACCGGCCACGAGGCTCTGCACATAGGGAGCGTAAAGGTTGGGGTCGTCGACCGAGGTGTAGCCGCCGCGCACGATGGAGTCGGTGTTGTCCATAAAGTTCTTGAAGTACTCAAGCGTAGTGTTCTCCACATCGTAACCGGGCTGTTTGCCGAGCGAGGTAACGATCTGACCGAGGATCACATTCTTGATGCGCACGTCGGCCATGGAATCCTTGTCAAACTTGTTCCAGAGGATGGTGGTGGTGTTGTCTTCGCGATAAGGATACTTGTCCTTATAGTTGAAGAACTTGGACACCTTAGCCTTGGCAGCGGCCCATGCGTTGTTGGAGGGGAAGATACCCATGAGCAGGGAGTCCTCGTTCTGCCAGAGGTAGAGCGAACCGATCACCTTGTTGCTGATGTAGAATACGGAGTCAACATACTGTACCTGACCGTTGACCGTAGCGCCCGGGGTACTGGCTCGCTTGTCGAACATCAGTGTATCGTCCTCGTGGAGGAAGTTGTAGAGAGAGTCAAGTCCGGGAGTGAACTCGATGGCCTCGTAGAGGTTGGATGCGAAAGGCACCTCGCCCTTGAGCAGGTGGAGGGAGCCGTTGGTAGCAGCCTGCACATTGCCGTCGATCTTGATGTTCTTGATAGTTGTCTCAGGCAGGATATAATTGACCACCTTGGAGTTGAGAAGTGTCACCTTGATGGTATCGCCGCCGTTGACGCCGGCGAAGTTATAGCGGGCTATATGATTGCGCACGAACTGCTTCTCAACCTCGCGGTTCTTGCCCTGGTCGAGCAGAGCGAGCCACTTGGCAGCGTTGTATGTGCCGTTCTCCGGAGCCCAGATCGTGAAGGTCTGAGAGCTGTTGAGCAGCTGGGCATACGTGAGCTTCGATGTCTTGGAAAATTCGTCAACGGTGAATGTAGTACGCTCCAATATCATCTTTAACGAATCGAGCTGGGGATTGGAAGCTATCTCCTCCCACAACGTTTGCTTCGGCGTCGAAGATTTGATATCAAAATGGTCATCACTGCAGGCGCTAAAACCGGCCAGAGCCAAGGTGCCTAGCATGCCATATTTGAGCCATTTGCGAAATTTGATATTCATATACTTTAGTGTTTATTTCTGATTGATGGAAATGCTTTCGGGAAAGGTAGCCGGAGCCGGCCGTGAGGCCGGACACCGGGGCTCTCCTTTTAGTTTCTCGATATAGTCTTCTCCTTCTCCCAGGCCGGATTCTGATGCAGGTTAGGATTAACCTTGAGCTCATCCTCGTACACAGGTCCGTAGAGAGAATTCATAGATGACAGTTTAGCCTTGACGGCGTTGGTATTGGTAGCATACTTTGTGAGCAGGAGGGTAAGCATGTTAGTGGTCTTACCATCATACTCAGCCAAGCGCACGAGATCGAACCAGCGCTTGCCCTCGCCGAAGAATTCCCTGCGACGCTCCCTCATCACGAGATTGAAGAGGAGATCGGGAGTGGAATAGTCGGAGAACTTGAGCTTGTCGCTCTCGCTGGTCACTGTAGGATTAGAACGATAGAGTATCATCGTCACGAGACTGAACGCTTCCTGGAGCTGCTCCTCGGTGGGGGCAGCAAGCCTTGTGATGGCCTCAGCCTTCATGAGCAGCACATCGCTCAGGCGGTAAACGATCCAGTTGGAGTTGAAGTTACCGGTGGACTTGAGACCGGATTTAGCACCCTCGGAGTTGTCGGTAAGGTCCTTGAAGGTGGGAGTGTTCTGCACATACTTGGCAATGGGGAATACTCTCTGACCAGCCTCGGTGTAGCGCATGTTCTCCCAGCGCCTCATATCGGTCTGGCTGTAGACACCGTTGGCATTGTCCAGCTGACGTGAAACGGTCTGCAGAGGAGAAGCAGCCTGAAGGCGGCCGGTCGCGCTGTTCGTGGTGCAATAGAGTCCGGTCTCATTGCTGATATTATACAGAGAGGTATTCTTATTGGAACTGCCGTCGAACTGCAGCTCGAAGATACTCTCGGAACTGTTGCCGGAAATAAATATCTGATTGTAGATCTCATCATCCACATCCTTGGTGCTTCCGTTAGAACGGAGACGTATGAGGAAGTAGGGATTCTCCTGATTGGAGGCAGAGGTACGAGCGTAGTCGGGATTGTCCTCCTTATAGCGCGTCATATACATGTCGAGCACAGCATCGCAGAGGGTGATAACCTTCTGATAGTCCTGCTGCGACTGATTGCCGTACTTGGCAACGGAGTCAGGAGAAGCGTTCTTGGCAGCTCTCCAGAGGTACATATCAGCAAGCAGAGTGTAGATGGACTGCTTGGTGAAGCGGCCCTTGTCCTGAGCGGTAGAGCTGTACTTGATCATACCGTTGTCCTTGACGCGGTCCACATCGTTGATGATGGAGTCGAGCACCACCTCGGCTGCTACCTGAGCACCGCTTGCGGCGCGGGCCTCACGGTCGGTACCGATGGACTTGAAGTCGAGGGGAACATCGCGGAAGGTGCGTACGAGGTAGAACATATTGAGGGCGCGCAGAGCTTTAAGCTCAGCCTCAACGGGCTTCCAGTCCTCAGTGGTAAAGCTGGCGTCTGTCTCAATAACCTTGGGTCCGTACTGGAGCGCCTTATTGCAGAAGTTGATATCCTTGTAGAATGCGTCCCACCGGTAGAGGCCGTTGGTCTCGAGGAGGTTGGCATTCATAAGGTCCTTCATATCGTCCCAGTTCTCGGAGAGGAGGTCAAAATTGTCTGAACGGCACTCACCCCACACTACGAGACGCTCCATAATGTCGGAGGAGATGAACTGCTTGTAGCATCCCATTACGGCACTCTCGAGGTCGTTGCGGTCCTCCCAGAACTCCTCCTCCGTAATCTTGTTGGAGGGGTGGATGGTCAGGAAGTCGCTGCAGGACGTGGTGCCAAGCATGAGAGCCGAGCAGGCTGTCACACACAAAGCTTTATATATATTTCTCTTTTTCATTGCTAAATATGCATTAGAATCCTACATTAATACTGAACGTAAAGGAGCGCGAACGCGGTGTCTGCGAGCTGTCGAAGCAGGGGCTGAATCCGCTGGCAGAGTGCTCAGGATCTACGCCTGAGTAGCGGCTCCAGAAGATCAGGTTGTTGCCGGAGAGAGCCATACGCAGGGAGTTGAGTCCGTAGCGCTTGATCTTCTTGGCATCGAAGTCGTAAGCAATCTGTACGTACTGGAAGCGGATGTAGTCACCCTTCTCCACGTAGCGGTCGCTGCAAAGAGCATTGTAAGAAGTACCTGCTTCGGCAGACATGGCCCGGGGTATCTCGGTGATATCACCGTTCTTGCGCCAGCGCCAGCGTACTGCGGTGCTCTGGTTACGGTTGGTACGCATATCCTCGGCGTTCATACGGGCGAGGTTAACAATCTTGTTACCATAGCGGAAGTTGAAGCTGGTCTTGAGGGTCCAACGACCGTAATAGAAGTCGAAACCGAAACCACCGTTGAGCTTAGGATTGGAGCTACCAAGGTAAACCATATCGAGCTCGTTGATCTGACCATCGTGGTTGATATCCTCATAGATCACATCACCACCGCTGAAGGTATAGTTACGTCCGCCGTAGTTGTAGTACATCTGGAGAGGATCACCTTTGGCATCGTAGATGATATTTCCATTGGCATCGCGTGCCACAGGGCAGGTAGCATTCTCACCGTGAGCCTCAGCATAGGCTGCGGTGCGGTTGCCGTAGAGAGTATTCTTCGACTCGTCGGCGAAGTAGCCGCTGTGGTCGTAGTCGAAGCGGTAAACACCTTTGTAACGGAAGCCGTAGATGCCGCCGAGGGCATTGCCTACCTGTACACGGCTCATCCAGGTCTCGTTGTTATAGTTGAAGTCACCATTAAGGCTGGAGAGCACGCTGGGATCCATCTCGGTGATCTCGTTGACGTTCTGTGCGATGTTGAACTTGCCGACTACCTGAAGCTTGCGCACTACAGGAATCTTCTTTGTGACGAAGTTGAGCTCCCATCCCTTGTTCTCCATCTTACCGACGTTAGCCCAGGAAAGGGTGCTGAAACCGGTAGAGGAAGGAATGCGCACATTCTGCATGAGAAGGTCATCGGTGTACTTATGGTAAACGTTGAGATCAAACTGAAGGAGGTCTTCGAAAAGGTTGAGGTTGAAACCAAGGTTCCAGGAAGAGGTCTTCTCCCAGCTCAGATCGGTGAGGCGAAGGTTCTGAGGAGCGATAGCCGTCATGCCGATGTAGGAGCCGGTGCTGGAATAGGTGTTGTACATGAGGCCCTCGGAGCCCGGCTGGTTACCGTTGATACCCCAACCCGGACGGAAGGCGAGCATGCTGATGATCTTTCTGTAGGGCTTCATAAACCACTCATCGCTGATATTCCAACGACCGGAGATACCGGGGAAGAAACCCCAGCGCTTATCCTTACCGAAACGGGTGCTACCGTCTGCACGGAGAGTGAAGTCGGCTATGTAGCGGCTCTTGTAAGCATAGTGGATACTACCGAGGACGCCCATGCTGTGGCCCTTGCCGATACTCGTGGAAGTACCGGTCAGGTAAGCCTGTACGCTCGGGTCGGTAATACCGCTGTTCAGACCATTGGCAGAAATGTTCTGGTCGTCGCTGGTGTAGGTAGTCATCTCCATACGGGCCATAGCGGAGAGCGAGTGGTCGCCGTTGCCGAGCTTAGGCGTGAAGTAGAGAGTGTGACGGGTCGTGAAGGTAAGGCTCTTGTTATCGTAGTTGCTGGCGAGGTTGACACCACCGGCATCATACCAGTGCGAGCTGGAGAGCACGCCGGGATAGTAAGCCTTGTTGGTCTTGGTGAAGGCATTCATATATACCTCACCTTCGTAGTTGAGCTGTGTAGAATTCTCGTCCTTGCCGAGCAGCTTGTATTCGATCTTGAACTGCGGGTCGATCGTATAGGTGCTCTCCTTGAGCCAGGACAGGTTGGCAATGGCAACAGGGTTACCGTTGGACACCATGTCACGGAGGTAGTAGGAAGAGTAGCCGTCGGATACGGAACCTGCACTACCGGAAGCCGGGAACATCTTGAAGTACTCGTGAGTATTGTAGTAGTCGTCGGTCTCGGGATCGTACTCATAGCGGTAAACGGTCATGTTAGGCATGGCCTTATATGCCTTGTCGAGGATTCCGGTGTAGTTCTTCTTATTGTTCGTATAGTTGAGCGAGAAGTTGGAGGAGAACTTGATACGGTCGCTCACGTAGTAGTCGAGGGCCATACGGGTGGAGAAACGATCGAGCTGCTGCTTGATGATAGTACCGGTCTCGTGGTCGTAGGTACCGGAGATACGGAACTGTGCCTTCTCACCACCACCCGAGAGAACGAGTGCGTAGTTGTGAGTCTGACCAAACTGTGTAACCTCGTCTCTCCAGTCGGTATTCTTATTGAAGTTGCCGAAGTACATAGGACGGCTGCGGTCATAAGAGATCTCGACGATGTTAGAAGCGATGTTGCTCTGAGAGGGGTTGAAGTAAGCTTCCTTGAGCATCATGGTGTACTCATCTCCGCTGAGCATCTTCATACCCTTGGGCTGCCATGAACCGGTGAAGCGGTAGGAGAAGTCCACGCGGGTAGGACCGCGGTGACCACGACGGGTAGTGATCTGGATCACACCGTTGGCACCACGCGCACCCCAGATAGCGGTAGCGGCGGCATCCTTGAGCACATCGATGCTCTTGATGTCCTCGGGCTGCACACGGAGGAGCTGAGCGAACTGCTCGGTGTTGTCCATATCCTGAAGGTCGATATCCGAGGAGCTGTAGTCCTCGAGGATATTACCATCTACTACGATAAGGGGCTCCTGGTTACCATTGATGGAGGTAACACCACGCAGACGCATGGTAGTACCGGAACCAAGGTTACCGGAATTCATCACGATATCAAGTCCGGCTATCTGACCCTGGAGGGCCTGGTCGGCGGTCTCGAAGGAGAGACCCTTCATATCATCCATATTAAGCGTCTGGGTAGCCACGGAAACCTCCTTCTTGGGGATGCTGAGTCCGTTGGTCTTTACCCTCTGCTTACCGGTCACAGTCACGGTGCGCAGCTGTGTGCGGCTCTTGAGCTCGATACGGAACACCTTGGTGGCGCCTATCACCTGGCTGTACTTGGTGTATCCGATGTAGGAGATCTCGAGTCTGTTCTTGCGGTTCTTGACCGGCATAGAGAAGTTACCATTGACATCGGTGGTGGTATTGTTGACAATACGATTGTTACCGTCTATTTCCACCACGTTGGCCATCATCACCGGTCCGTCGGCTTTGTTCCAAACGTGTCCGGAAATGCGATCCTGCGCCACTGCCGTACTCAGGCAGAGACACATTGCGAAGAGCAATAGATATTTTATTTTATTCATGGTTGTATATTTTATTTCCGGATACGATATTTAGCGATGAACCTGCGAGCGCTGCCGGTGGTAGCCCAATCGCTGTCGTAACGGTCATTTGTTAGCTGCTTGAAGTTGAGCACACCATCAATCTGATGAACTACTGCATAAGAGGAGGTCTCTATGGTAGTGGCGTTGCGGGCCTGAGCATTGAAGGTGTAGTCGCGTGTCATGATGTTCTTGAGAGTAGCGTCGTCGGTCACCTTGCGTACAGGACCCTCAACATCATTACCGGCTGCGTCGGTGCTGTATACCGAGCGGACGTTCAGAGTACCGTTGCCGGTGGAGGACACCTTGACGGAACGATAACGGTTGGTAGCATTGTTGATGCAGGCCGTCTCATACTTGGTGGGCTCGATAGCGTTGCGGTCGGCGAAGATGGAGTTATCCTGGAAGTGGTACTTGAGGAAGTTGACCAGGCAGGTGATCATAGCCTGAGCCTTGATCTTGTAGGCGCGGGTGATGGCGAGGATCTCTTCCTCGCTCTTGCCTGCGTCGGTAGCAGCCTGTACCTCGTTCTCACCATTGGTGATGACCTCGGAGATCTCTTCCCATGTGGGCAGTCCGTGATCGATGGCATCGAGAACGGCCTCATTGGTCGGTACGTAGACGGTGTAGCGGAAGGAGTTGAAGAAGCGGACGTTATCCGTAAGACCGTTCTGAGAAGAAGTAAAGATGGTATACTTCTGGATCTCGGTATCCTTGTCCTCCACTTTCTTGACGCTGTCGGCAACACCTGCTCTCTCGAGGAGGTTGGCGTCTACCTGGCAGAGGTTGAAGAACTGATAGAACGGAGAAGTCTCGCCCTCGCCCTGGAGCACGCTGTAGACCGACTTCATAGTGGTCTGGATAGGCTTGTCGATGACGTAGGTCATACCGTTACCGTAACCGGTGGTCTCCTGACGGCGGTCGTAGGTGCGCAGCACGGTGCAGACTGTATCATTGTCGATCTGGAAGCCGCCCTGTACGTGGAATCCGGTCTTGGTCTGGTCGAAGTCGGAGGAGAGGCTGTAGTCGCTCTGGTTGGAGATCTTGACAGCACTTCCGCCCTTGGTCACATAATACTGATTGAGCGAACCGAAGCCCGTCTTGGCCTCAGCGTCGGAGTGCACGATGATGTGCGAGTCGAGGAGGTCCTTGAGGCGGTTGTTGATCTCGCTGGCCTGTACGGAGCCCGGGATAGCACTGCCGATCTCGTTGGTGGCAGGATCCCATCTGTAGGAGCGGGCCTTGACAGGAGCGGAAGCATCCTGACGACGTGTACTATAGTAGAAGGAGAGCATACGGGGCTGCTGCTTCTGGGCAGTCACCTCGTCGTAGTATGTACCCAGAGCGTCATCCGTCGGGATGAAGAAGCTGAAGCGGGAGCTCATGGCGAGCAGGTAGTAGGAGAAGAATGCGTTCAGAGGAGCCGAGTTAGGATTGGTGATGTAGGAGTCATCAGCCGAGATGGCCCAGTTGAAGATCTTCATGTCCTTGCCCACGAGAGCAGGAGCGGATACGGCTGCATAAGCTGCGGGAGCGAATACCTGATTCATTATATATACAGCACCGTTGTTGGCGAGGAGTGTGGTATCGATCGTGGCGCGGAAGCCCTCGACGCCGCCCTCGACAGTACCGAACATCGGGTCCTTGGCATCATTCATGATAGTGATGTACTTGCTGGGCACGGTGTTGATGAAGGAGGTCTTCATCAGGTTCTGCACAAACTTGCAGATGATACGGAGAGGTATCTGGTCTATATTATATATGAGGTTCTCAGCGGTGTTTTCCTTCTTGGCGTAAGCCTCCATAAGGAATTCGCCTGCGCCACCCGGGAGGAAGTACTTCTCGAGCACTTCGTCGGAGGGCACGAACATGGCGCCCATATCGGTGTAGAGCTGCTGGCCCTCGGGATAGTACTCATTCCATCCGGGATCGTAGTCGAGCGGGTACTGGAAGGTATTTCCGTAAGGATCGCGGTCCAGACGTCCGCTGGAGGAGCGAGCCGAGAAGTAGCGCTTCGAGAACACGGAGTCGCGGATACCGGTGAGCTGCAGGTGAGAGGACGTCAGGCTGGCGTTGTAGAACGGAGCGGAGAAGCGGTCGAGCATGTGGCTGAAGATATTGGTCTTGCCATTGGTGCGGATCATCTCGGCCATATTGTCCGGGGTGAGGAGCACACGGTCCAGCTTGTCCACATAGCCGTTGAGGCAGGTCTGATCCTGCTCGATCACCTTGGAGCCGTAGATGTGAGCATCGGTCGGCTCGCGCTTACTGCCTACGAGGGTCTCAAAGTCCTCGTCGGTGATATTGTTCTCACCCATCTGTCCGGCCAGGAAGTGGAGCATGAGCGGGGTGCTTCCGTCGAGGGCGAGCCAAATACCGCCCTTGTCCTGTGTGCGGAAACGCTTCCAGTAGTCGATGTCAGGCGACTCCTCATCCTCGTTGAATGTCTGGGGGATGTCATTGCCGTCCCATGCGAAGAACGGAATGGAGTCAGTGGCCGAAGCCGAAGTGGGCTGACGCAGACACTGGTTCTTGGCAATCGTGCTTCCCGAGCTGATGTTGGTCATCATCTCGAGCAGGTAGGCATTGTCAAGCATGGAGGAGCTGAGCAGAAGGCTCTTCTGAGACCTAGTCAGGTCCTCGTACTTATGTACGCCCCAGCTGTTGTTCTGATAAAACTTTGCGAAGGCATCGTCGTCGGCTACGAACAGCGTCTTACTGCCCGTGCGCTCCAACACCTCCTGATAACCCAAATCCTGGATTAGACGTACGGTATTGGTATAGTTCTTCTGGTCCACCAGATAATCATAGATACTGGCACCGAGCCAACTTGGCTTCTTGTCGGGCAGATCATAATCATCGGAGCAGGAGTACGTCAACCCGCACATCGTGAGTATACACATGGCTGTGAGCCACTTTCTACCTTCTTTGATCAAACGGTTTTTCATACACATTAAATTTATCCTTTTATATTTGTTTTATTTCGATTGTTTTCTTTAATGTCCATATAGACAAGCCGATAGACAAAGGCTTTTTGCCAATGGCAAAGCCCCCTGAATTCCCTGGATTGAAATACACTATTCATTTTACTCTGAAGAGAGATTAATCGTTTAATTTTTATGGTCTTAGGTTGAATTTTACCAAATCAGACCTCGTTCTTAGCTAAGTATTTATATACTCTTTTAGAGATATGCACCCTCAAAAGTACAGATTATTTTATTTTCTGCAAACTCTCGAAGCAGTTTTTTCCGCATTTTTACTCCACATTCTCCATATTTTGTAAAAAACCCGATGGTTCCGGAGACGAAATTAATAATAAAACACGAAAAACAAGCGTCCGCTCGCGATTTTTTTAGGACTTCGCGGATTTTATTTTCTCCGGGCGGGTCGGGACGCCGGATTTTAACATTTCAACCCCCATTACGGCCCTCCCGGGGCCGGCGTAATGCGCACTTCTCCGCCCCTCCGGAGACCTTCGCAAAAACGGCGACAGAAAAGCATTTCCGCACACTCATATATATAATACGCGCGCGCGTGAGAGACCATCGCGGAGAACGAGCCGCGAAGAAGGATGAATTTTAAGAATTTGTACACATCGTTCACATTCGATACAAACTTCTTTTGCTTTTCGTCGATTTTGGCGAAAAATGCGAGTTGGCGAATTGGTAATTATAATCACGTCAAAAACAAAAATGAAATTAATCATGTTCACATATTTAACAATGTGGAAAAGGAAGTCGCGGCCGGAAATGGTAAACATTTATTTTGAAAACGGATGAATAACAATGTATAAGCTGGCTGACGGTTGACTAAAGCGATGCGTATCCGCCGCGATCAGCTCGCCGCGCAGCATCAGAGGGATCCCCAGCCCGCGCGCGGATCGCGGCGGATATAACAGCGGCAATGCATATATATAATGTATGGCGGGCGCGGAGGCATGAGCGGCGGCGTGTCTTGCGGGCGGGACGCATTATAATATATGCGTGACGGCCCTGGTAACTATGCGCGACGCCTTATATAATATGTATGCAGCCTTGTAATATATGTATGTCTGGCGGCACGGCGAACCGGCCACTGCCCTGCCCCGCCTTCGCAACCCTTGATCTACTCGCGCACCTCGCCGCGATTTTGCTTTTGCGGCAAAGCGGGCCGTGCTGCAACGGCCCTCCCAGCTAACGCCGCCTCAATACGGCATCGCGCTTTTTGTATTCCCGGCAAACTTCGCCCACAGCTGAGAAAAAGTGCCTCGTATAGATGTCCTCATATTCCTGCACGGTTGATATAACTTTGCCATCCGAAACAACTGCCCTTTTTCCGCATTTTGAAAAAGGGTTTTCCACACATCACAAAAACCTTCCGCATAAGTCGAAAACTACATAGGACATGAGGAAAAACACATTTGAGATGATTTCTCTCATCTCAAATGTAATTTTGGCCTTTTGGGAAAGCTGATTCTCAAACAATTAGAAGAGCTCCAAAAATGGGCTTGGGGAGGCCAGTCCGATGCTTACCGGACAGCAATAATCCGATAACATAAACGCGAAAGAGGGCGGCGCCCTGCGGTAGGGCGCATTGCCTCAGGGGGATGGCGCATTGCCGGAGGCGCAGGATAAGAAGGCGCGGGGCATTGCGCAAGCCGCCCTGCGTGGTGACCCGCGGGATCATCGCGCAGGGCTGGGATGTCGTAAGGATGTGGGGAAACTACCGCTGCTGCTCCAGACGGGAGAGCTCGTCGTAGTTTTTCTGCACTATCGCCTTGCCGAGCGAGAGGCGGCGCGCGGACGGCGTGGGCCGGTCGGTGAGCACGCGGCCGGAGGTGATGTCGTAGACGGTGGCGCCGGTGGAGTCGACGAAGGCCATGCCGTTGTCGAAGGTGTGGTAGGCAAAGGGATAGCGGTAGGTGGCGGAGAGGACGTCGCGCGAGAAGGCGAACTCGCGGTGAGCGATGTCCATCTGCCCGAGCAGCGTGGCGGCGAGGTCGTTCTGACCGCAGATCCTGTCGACGGTGCGGGGACCGCGCACGGCGCCGCCCACCCACAGCATCGGGATGTGGTAGCGGCGCGGATTGTCCTCCGTCAGGCCGTCGGGGTAACCGATGCCGTGGTCGGGCAGGAAGACGATGAGCAGGTTCTTCCACTGCGGCGTGCGCTTCATGCGGGCGATGAACTTGCCGAGGCAGTGGTCCACATAGGCGATGGCGTTGGCTTTCTCATCATTGGGGAAGCGGTTGTAGGGCACGCCCCAGGGCTCGTGGGAGGCGAGGGTGAGGAAGGTGGTCTGCCAGCGGCCGCCAGCGGCGGGACGGCGACGGAGGCGGGAGTAGAGGTAGTCGAAGGTAATGCTGTCCGTCACGCCCCAGCCGTGGGTAAGGCGCTGCTCGGGGGTGAAGTGGGTGTCGCCCACAATGTCGGTGTAGCCCGTCGAGCGGAGGTAGCTCTGCATGTTGGTAAAGTTGATGTCGCCGCCGTAGAGGAATGAGTTGGTGTAGCCCGCACGGCGGAGGGAGGCGGCGATGGAGGGCAGGTGGCGCGAGGCGATGGGCATCTTCATGAGCGAGGCTTCGGGGAAGGCGGGATAGCCGCTGAGGATGGAGAGGACGCCGCGGTCAGTGCGGTAGGAGGTGGAATAAAACTGCGTGAAGAAGACGCCCTCGCGGGTAAGGGCGTCAAACTGCGGCGTGATGCCGGCGGGATTGCCCATCGCGCCAACGAAGGTGCCGGCGAAGCTCTCCAGGATAACGATGAGCACATTGGGGCGGCGTGTGGTGAGGAGCGAGTCGGTGTCGACGCTCTCAGGCGAGATGAGGAGCGACTGATAGAGCGAGTCGGCCCGCGCGGCGCTGTAGAAGCGGCCCATGCGCGAATAGTTGCGCGACTTGGCCATCGAGGAGAACAGGCTGAAAACGGGATTGACGGCCGAGTGGTTGAGAAACTGGTTGGGGGAGAAATACACCATGCCCACATTGGCCGTCGAGCGCCCTATGCCGCCGCGGATGCCGAGGAACATGAGCGCGCAGAGCAGCAGCGAGAGCAGCGTGACGGGGATGCGGCGCGCGCGGGGCGGGAAACGGAAGTCGGTAGGTGTGGCCGTGCGCAGGACAAGGAAGAAGAGGATCGACACAAGCACCCACGCCGCCAGACCGGCGGTGAGGTAGGCGCCGCTGATGCTGTTGGTGACACTGCCGAAGGTGGAGAGGTAATTGAAGATAGTGGCGTCGATCTTAAAGTCCCAGAACGAGTAGAGACAGGTGTCGGCGGCGCAGATGAGCGTGGAGAGCACGGCGACGAGGACATAGTAGCCCTCGAGGATGTAGTAGATAAAGGGGACGCGCCTCCAGATGTGGACCATCATGAGCAGCACGATGGGCGCGAGGAGGTAGCAGGATGTGGCTATGTCAAGGGGAAGGCCGTGAAAGACGACGGCGAAATAGTCCGTCAGGCCCGCTGTGCGATGGGCGGAGACATTGAAGATCATGAAGGCGGCCTTCCACAGCACGAAATAGAGGAGGAAGAGCAGGAAGACGCGAAGCAGAAAGAGGAAATAGCGTTTCATCGCGATGAGATATGAGGATCAGAGCTGCTGCATGTCGTGCAGCTTCTTGTAATAGCCGTTCAGGGCGATGAGCTGGTCGTGTGTGCCGCGCTCCACAATCCTTCCCTCGTGGAGGACGCATATCTCGTCGGCGTTCTTGATGGTCGAGAGTCGGTGGGCGATGGCGATGGTGGTGCGCGAGTTCATGAGGCGGTCGAGGGCCTGCTGCACGAGTCGCTCGCTCTCGGTGTCGAGGGCGGAGGTAGCCTCGTCGAGGATAAGGATGTCGGGGTTCTTGAGGATGGCGCGGGCTATGCTGATGCGCTGGCGCTGTCCGCCGGAGAGGCGGCAGCCCCTGTCGCCGACGGTAGTCTCGTAGCCCTTCTCGCTCTCCATGATAAATTCGTGGGCGTTGGCTACCTTGGCGGCGGCTATCACCTCCTCCATCGTGGCGTGCTGTACGCCGAAGGTGATATTGTTGTAGAATGTGTCGTTGAAAAGGATAGCGTCCTGGTTGACATTGCCGATGATGCCGCGCAGGTCCGCTATTCTGAGGTGGCGGATGTCGACGCCGTCGATGGTAATGCTGCCGCCCGTCACATCATGGTAGCGGGGCAACAGGTCCACGAGCGTCGATTTGCCGGAGCCGCTCTGCCCCACGATGGCTATTGTCTCGCCGCGCTTTATCCTGAGCGACACACCGTGGATGACCTCGGCGCCGGTGCCGTAGGAGAAGTGGACGTCGTTGAAGCAGATCTCGTTCTTCAGGCCTGAGAAAGGCAGCGGATTGGGGTCCTCGCGGATGGGATTGGGGGCGTTGAGAATCTTGTTGACCCTCTCGACCGATGCCATGCCCTTGGGGATGTTGTACGTAGCCCTGGCAAAATCCTTGAGCGGCTGGATGATGCTGTAGAGGATCACCATATAAAAGATGAATGTGGGGGCGTCGATGGGCGAGTGCTTGGAGAAGATGAGCGTGCCGCCGTACCAGAGCACCAGCACGATGAGCACTGTGCCGAGAAACTCGCTCACCGGGTGGGCGGAGGCCTGGCGGATGGCTACACGCGTGGCGGCGTGGCGGTAATTGTTGGTGCAGCTGTCGAAGCGGTCGGCCATCTTGCGCTCAGCCGTGAAGGCCTTGATGATGCGCATGCCGCCGAGCGTCTCCTCGAGCTGGGCCATCGTCTCGCTCCACTTGTTCTGCGCGTAGAGCGACTTACTCTTGAGCTTGCGGCCTATGCGGCCCATCGCCCAGCCCATGGCGGGCAGGACAATGATGGTGAACAGCGTGAGCTGCCAACTGGTATAGATGAGCACGGCGAAATAGCAGATGAGAAGGATAGGATTTTTGATAAGCATCTCGAGCGAGCCCGTCACCGAGTTCTCGATCTCGTTGACATCGCCGCTCATGCGGGCTATGATGTCGCCCTTGCGCTCGTCGCTGAAGAAGGAGAGCGGCAGGGAGAGGATCTTATGATATACCTGGATGCGGATGTCGCGCACGATGCCTGTGCGCATCGGCACCATGATGGCGGCCGAGGCGAAATAGCTGCCCGTCTTGAGCAGGGTGGTCACCACGAGGAACAGGCCTATCAGCAGGAGCGTCGTCGAGGCGCCGTAGATCGCGATGAGCTGGTCGGTGAGATAGTAGCCGTTGTTGACAGCGATGTCCTTGAAGCTCATGCCGGCCGTGTCCCAGGGGATGAAGTGGTAGACCTTGCTGTTCATGCCGAAAAGCATCTGAAGCATCGGGATGATGGACATGAACGAGAACACATTGAGCATGGCAGAGAGGAGGTTGAATAAGAGTGAGCCGGCCAGGTAACCCTTGTACGGCATCACGTATCTGCCCAAGACCTTGAAGAATTCTTTCATATTGAGTAGCGCTTCGTCTAATGTTTACGCCCGAAGTCGGCAGGAATTTCTCCCCATCGGGCCGTGTCCCATTTTATGATTTTAGTATCGTATTTGTTGTCTCTGAGCCACGCTTCGGCGCGTTCTATCATGCGGAACAGCTGCTCGGTGCGCCCGTCGCGCTGCAGCTTCGTGCGACACTTGCGCAGCTTCACCCATAGCATGGCGTTGCGGCTGTCCGAATAGACGGGGACGCCGCTTACCCCGCGGTTTTTGAGAAGTGCGAGAGCGTGGACAATGGCCAAGAACTCGCCAATATTGTTTGTGCCCCAGACGGGACCGTAGTGGAACAGGACATGCCCGTCCCTGAGGTATACGCCGCGGTATTCCATCATCCCGGGATTGCCCGAGCATGCGGCATCGACGGCGACGGACATCGGGGGCACTTCCGCAGGCAGCGTAATGGTGCGCGCCGCTCTGCTGCTCCCCGTCCGGCCCTTCCGGGCGGCCGCGGCAGATGTGGCGGGAGCCAAAGATAATGCTGCGGCCCCGGGAGCGACAACGTCAGCGCCGGAAGCCTTTGCTTTTGCTGCCGGATCCCCTGCGCCGGCCGACGGCGCTAAGATAGTACCGCCCGCCGCTGATGCATTCTTCCCCTTAGTCTTTGATATCCTTCCGGCACGCGGAGCCTTCTTCCCGGCACGCGGTACATTCTCTCCGGTAACCGCTGCATTCTTCCCGGCCCCCGCTGCGCTATCGGCGGCTGCGGCGGCGTAGGCCTGCACCCCGGCGCTGCGCTCCGCCGGGAGGCCGCACATATATTCCCGCTCGGCTTCCTCGCGCGTGGCGAAGCCCTTATACCTGGCGCCCTTGTAGCCGGAGACCTGCGCCTCGCATTCGTCCCACGACGCGTAAACCCCGGGCTCGTGGCCCACCCAGACAGTGTAATATCTCTTCTTGCTCATCTACAGCGCAGGGGCTTCTACAGAGGGGACATCACAGCGTGCGCCCTGCCCGCTGAGCGGGAGGACGACGGCAACATGGCAAAGCTGAGAGAGCATGGCGGTGAGAACGACCGGGTGTATAACCATGAGAAAGGCAACGCGAATGGCGGTGAGAATGGCAACGGGAATGGCGGTGAGCATGACCGTGAGAACGGGCGCGGCGGCCTGTTTACATTCGCTCGGGCATCTCGATGCCCAGCATATTCATGCCCGTGCGCACCACCTTGGACACCATAGAGGAGAGCACCAGGCGCATGTGCCGGATATCCTCGTTCTCCTCGTGCAGGATGGAGTAGTCGTGGTAGAACTGATTGTAGCTCTTGACCAGTTCGTAGCAATAGTTGGCTATGTCCGCGGGGTTCATCTCCTCGCCGGCCTGCCTGACAGTGGCGGGAAACTCGGACAGGGTGCGGATGAGCTCCACCTCCTTGTCGTTGAGCGGTGTGCCCGGCGCTATCGACCCGCCTATCTTAAGGCCCTCGCCTGCGGCCTTGCGCAGCACGGAGCGGATGCGGGCGTAGGTGTACTGGATGAAGGGGCCCGTGTTACCGTTGAAGTCGATGCTCTCGGCGGGGTTGAAGAGGATGTTCTTACGGGCGTCCACCTTGAGCAGGAAATACTTCAGCGCACCCATGCCCACGATGCGGGCCGTCTTAGCCTTGTCCTCCTCGCTCAGGTCGGCAAACTTGCCCAGGGCGTCGCCGGCCGTGCGGGCCTGCGCCACCATCTCCTCGATCAGATCGTCGGCGTCCACCACCGTGCCCTCGCGGCTCTTCATCTTGCCGTTGGGCAGGTTGACCATGCCGTAGGAGAAGTGCACCAGGCTCCTGCCCCACTTGAATCCGAGGCGGTCGAGGAGGATGGAGAGCACCTTGAAGTGGTAGTCCTGCTCATTGCCCACCACGTAGATCATCTTGTCGATAGGGAAGTCCTGATAGCGCAGCTTGGCCGTGCCGATGTCCTGCGTCATATAGACCGATGTGCCGTCGGAGCGGATGAGCAACTTCTCGTCGAGGCCGTCGTCGCGCAGGTCGGCCCACACGCTGCCGTCCTCCTTGCGGAAGAAGAGGCCCTTCTCCAGGCCTTCCTCCACGAGCTTCTTGCCCACGAGATATGTGTCGCTCTCGTAGTATATCTTGTCAAATCCCACACCGAGGGCGCGGTAGGTCTCGTCAAATCCGGCGTAGACCCACTCGTTCATCTTGCGCCACAGCGCGCGCACCTCCTTGTCGCCCTGCTCCCATTTGACGAGCATAGCGTGCGCCTCCCGGATGAGGGGCGCTTCCTTCTCGGCCTTGTCCTTGGCCGCCTCGGCCTCCATGCCTTCGCTCTCGTACTGTCGGCTGAGCTCGGCTACCTGCTCGCGATAGTGCTTGTCAAAGAGCACATAGTAGTCGCCTATGAGGTGGTCGCCCTTCTTGCCGGAGCTCTCGGGCGTCTCGCCGTTGCCCCACTTCTGCCAGGCCAGCATGGACTTGCAGATATGGATGCCGCGATCGTTGACTATGTTGGTCTTGACCACGCGCTTGCCGCACGCCTCCTCGATGTTGGCCAGCGCCCAGCCCAGCAGGTTGTTGCGCACATGGCCCAGATGAAGCGGTTTGTTGGTGTTGGGGGAGGAATACTCTATCATCCAGAGCGGCGAGGTCTCGTCGTGGGGCGTCACACCGTAGCGCTCCGCTGCGTCCATGTCCTCCAGCAGGGAGGTCCACGCCGCGGGGGCGAGACTGATGTTCAGGAAACCGCCCACCACATTGTATCTGTCTATGGCGTCGCAGTGCTCCTTCATATAGCTGCCCACCTCTTCCGCCGTGTCAGCGGGCTTCTTGTGCGAGAGCCGCAGGAGCGGGAACACCACCAGCGTGATGGAACCCTCGTAGTCGCGGCGTGTGCGCTGCAGCTGTATCATGCCGTCCTTGACATCGGCCCCGTAGAGGGCCTTCACAGCCCCGGCCGCAGCCGAAGCCAATACATTCTCTATATTCATATTATATGTTTATTCCCCGATAATGATTATGCAAAAGTAAGCATTTTATATGGAATAAGCTGCCCCGGCGCCCTTTACGCCATCTAAAAAGCTCCGCAGCTCACACTGGAGCCACGGAGCTTCTGCTCAGGTTGTCTCAGAGGTCGCTCTGGGCGCGGCCGCCGGCTATGCGTTCGGGGTCACCTCAGAGCTGCCGCTCGTAGTAGTGGCGGCCTCGCTGTTGGCGAACTTGATCTTGCTGTTGGAGAGGTCGAAGGCCGAGCGCATGGCGCGGCTCCTCACGAAGCGCACCATCACGCGCTTCACATCGCTGGCCTTGAAGTCCGCCTTGTTGGTCACGCCCCTCGACTTGATGGTGAGGTGGAACGAACCGAGATCGCCGAAGCGTACGCTCTTGCCCTCATAGAGAGCCAGAGTCACCTGCTCCTCGAGCACCGAGAGCGCGGCCTTGACATCGTGGACGGTGAGCGTACACTCGCGGCTGATGTTCTCCGCCACATCATCCAGCGTCATGTACGACTGGTTCTTCGACTGGGCGTAAAACTTGACAGTGCCGTCCTTGGGATTCTTGCGCTTGATAACTTTGTAGTAGATCATGATAATAGAGTTTTTTGGTTGGTTAGTAATGTTGCCCACCGGATTGCGGCGCTCCGGAGCCGCCGCCCTTTTTCCGTGTGAGCAATGCAAAGATACAACCTCCGCCGCGCGTCTGACGACGTCCGCCCTCCCTGCACGCATATTATATATGTATAGCGCCAAAATTATGACCTTATACGAAAGCTTTAGCTTGCCGTCAGAAGCAATCTTTTTCAACTGGGTAGTGACGCTACCCACTTCAGAGCTTCCTGGCAAGGATCAGAAATAAGAGCGCATCTATAAGCCTTCGCTTGCCGTCAGGAGCAGTTAGTTTCAACTGGTTAGTGACACTAACCACTTCAAATGCTTCCCTACGCAGCTTACTCATGAAGAATACCCAATAGCTTCATGTCCTGGCATTATCATCCTGTTGGATAGTAATGTTGCTTACTGCCCGCCGTGGATTACAGCAGCGCCGGAGTCTGCATCTTTTCACATAAGCGACTGTGCAAAAAGGCCACGCTACTATCCCCGCACACTACCTCTGCCATTTATATATAATTCAACCTTTATTTGTTACTGAAAGCATGAATATGGTCTCATCCCCACAGATATTGCGAATCTTCATTCGCAAAGGTTTTTTCTGACTACAGATTGTGCCATCCCAGAAGTCTTGCGTATCAACACCATCCCGACGAACGTAGCCAAGCCTGTCAACAAAGATCTCCGCATCACTGTGCCAGGGAGCCTTTGGCTCATCAGATGTACAGTCGAGGCTTAGCCATTCGATAGTCTCCAAACCTTCCTCGCTGATGGAAATGGGTTTGAATGCCTTAAAGCCTTTAGCTGACTGTATCTGACCTTTGAGATTATAACTTTCTATTTTCTTCAGCACACGGTCGCTACAGAAGCTGTTGATGGTGACTTGCCAAACTGGGTATATCTGACCTTCGGGCTGAACGTGAGCCAGACTGTAATCGCAGCAATCTTCCACGACCACGTTGTCGAGCACGTTTTTCAAATCGCGCAGCTCAATCTCTATGCCCGTATCGTTCTGCTCATGGATGAATTGGTTTATTTCCTCACGGTCAGCGATGTCGATATAGAAGACAATCACTTTCTTCGTTTCGTCGGGCAAGTCGGGCATGGCCTCGCGGATAATGTGGTTGATCTGCGCAGTGTCAAGCAGTCGTGTGCTGCTGTCCATCAGATTGGGCACATAGACGGGCATTCTGCCATTGCGGGAGCTGTTGATGCTTCCCGCCCAAGCCTTATCCAGCTGGTCGTCATCGTGGAGGCCGGGAATAAGTTTTTTCAGCTTGTCCATTGTCTGCACGGGGTTACGGTAGAGCGAGACGCCATCCTTGATTTCCAACACATCAAATTGTGCCTTGGCCTTGACCAAGCGATCGCGGGTGGTCTCAATGCTGTTCACCCCCACATCGCTATGGATGAACCTGCGTCCAAGTTTGCTGGCCACGGCTGCCGTTACACCACTACCACCGAAGAAATCGGCTACCAGCATGCCCTCGTCGCTCGAGGCCTTGATGATACGCTCCAAGAGGGCTTCTGGCTTTTGGGTGGCGTAGTCGACGAGTTCCTTTGCCTGACCTGCGATTACATTTATGTCTGTCCAAATAGACTGCACCGGTTTTCCTGGCATTTCATCTAGATAGACTTTCTTCTTGGGAAATCCAGAACTTGTATAATAAAGTAATCCTTTCTTATCCAAATCCTCCATCGTTTCTTTTGAATATCTCCAAGTGCGAACAACACCGTTCCATTCATAAGTAGATCCCCTACCACCTGGACCCAATGTATTTTCTACTTTATATTTTTTACCATCCCCATCATCCATAGAATACATCTTAAGATATTTCTCGTCATAAGGTAGGTATTGGGTATGCCATGTGTAATCATCATGATTCATGCAATAATAAAAAATAGTGTCATGGATCTGTCCATAACGTTCAGCATCATTGTGAGAGTAAACTCGCTGCCAGATGATTTCATTAATAAAGTTGCTCTCTCCGAATATCTCATCCAAAAGAATCTTCACGTAGTGTCCGATGTGATAGTCGAGATGCACATATATGCTTGCCGTATCGCTCATGACACTCTTGATAGCCATCAGATTCTCGTACATCCAGTTGAGGTAGCGCTCCTTGTCCCAAATATCGCCATACATCTTTTCCTCGAAGTTGCGCAGCTCATCGCTGTCCACTTCTGTCTCCGCCTGCTTGATGGCCTCGGCCACCTTCGGGTTGCGGCGCACATAGACCTTCTTGGCATAGTCGGCACCGCTGGCAAAAGGTGGGTCGATATAAACCAAGTCCACTTTGACACCCTGATCCTTCAGATAAGCACAAGCTGAGAGGCACTCACCACGAATGACCATGTTGTGGTCGGGATTGTCGCCCACGCTTTCCTTCTTTTCCATCTCATAGAGCGGCATGCCGCGCTGGATGCGCTCTACCACCTTGTCGTTGTCGCGATAGCGCAGAACGCGCTGCGTGCGAACAAAGTTGTCGAGAAGAGCCTGACCTTCGAGGGTGTTGGGATAATAGGGAATGTATTTAACAGCCATGATGGTTCTTGTTTATTTGAAAAATTGTTGTATCTTTTCTATGGTAAGCGTGTCCTGTTGCTCCTTTGAGAGCGTGTCCTCGATGTAGAGGAAGTCGAAGCGGGGATAGCCGTAATACGCATTGTTGAGACTGACGAACTTGCTCATGAAAGCTTTTCGGTCGGCAAACTTTGCGCTGAAGCCCTCACCTTTGGTCTCTATGATGAGCACCTTGCTGATGGCTCCTTCATCGTTTCTCTGCAATATCAGGAAGTCGGGCACATACTTTCCGATATAGTGCCACGCCTTACCTACTTGTTTATAGCATCTGATTTTAAACTCCGTGAGTGTGTCATCGCCGTTGAAATAGGCTTCCAACTTCTTCCCGTTGATGATAGAGAGCAACGACTGGGAGAAATAGTCTATCTCCAGATTGCTGTCGAAATGATAGGGCAGATAGTGGTAGGTGTGGTCGTTGATTTCCTTTCCTGCCTGCTCATAGTTGTTGGGGTTGTCCGTCAGCGTCTTGATGGTCGCTTCTGTGCCGGGCAGCGTCTTCAGCGTGTGGATGGTTGTAGCAATCTCTGGTTTGAGCCGCATGCCTCCTTTGTCGTCGGCCACAATCTGCAGCACTTCCTCTTGCGAGGGGTAATATTCGTCGGGGCGGCTCGTTTCTACTGTGGGGGCCAGCTTCTCCACCTTCAGTATTTCAGCCTTCTGCGGGATGTCCTCTTCCTTCACCTCAATAGTGCGCTGGGGCGTGAATGCCTTTCTGATGCGGGCACGAATCGCTTTTTGGTCGTACTTCCCGTCAAGAAATGTCTGGCCATCCTTAGCGTAGGTGATGCGCTTGAATATGTCGTGCAAGAGAGGGAGATAGGGAGCAGCTTCCTGTCGGGTCCACGTACCGAAACTTTCTTTCACGATGGTGTGTAGCCAGGAGTGGAAGGTAACGGGGAGGTCACTCTCCTCGTCTTCTACCGTCATCACCGCTTTATGTTGAAGTTCGCCCTTCAGATTTTCTTCTTTCACAAGCATCGATCTGGAATTGGATATCAGGTCATCTTTTTTCAGTTCGCCAGCTGTGTCCAACTCTGTGTCCAACACCAATGTCTGATAGGTCACTTTCAACTGGATGAAGTCGATGGGTGGCACTTGAAGTTTCTCCATGCGCGAGAATTGCTTCAGTTCGAAAATCTTGCTACCGCCTCCCTTGTTGATTTCATCAATTGAAGTGTGCTGCTGTTTCTTCAGCTCATTGTTCAGCGTTTTTCCATTTTCCTCATTCAGCCAGATTAGCGCGGACTCTTGTTGATGGCGAACTACCTGACGCAGGCAGCGACAACTGGTCTGCAGCACCATGTTTCTGGGGCAAGCTCCTTTTTGCGGCAGAATGACTCCCGTCAGGCTCTTGCAATCCCAGCCCTCCTTACCTATCTGTACTAACAAAACGATTTTTATCGAGGATAGCCTTGTATCGAGCGACTTAAAGGCAGCCTCTGCTCCCTCGGGGGCTGGGAACTGTCTGTTTCCGTCATGATATTTCAGAATAACATCTGTAGGGTTCATACCCCGCCCGCTTAGTATGCCAGCCACAAGAGGATAAACGTTGGTCTCAAGATTTTCTATCTTTCCACAATAGATGGCCAGCTTGGCACAAGTACCATTAGCATAGACCTTATCGCCATATTGGTCCAAAAACTCCGTGACGCCTTTGCGAACGATATCATCCCAACCGCCATCCGAGACCTTGATAAGGGGAGACTTTAAGAAATTACCCACACCCTCTATCAAAGGATAGTAATAAACACAGTTCGCAAGATTCTTGTTCTGCAGAGACAGGCGTGGTGTCACTACTACCGAGTCAGCTGAGGCCAAATAGGGTGTACCTGAGAAACCCAGCACAGAGTTGAACGTTGCATTTTCTGTCCATTTGTTCACCACCTTACGAAGCTTGATGTCGCCGTCGGAAGCATGATGCACCTCATCGATAAAAATAGATAGATGAGGAATTTTGCCTATGATATTGCGAAGCTCATTGGAGACTCTCACCTCTTTCCATTCCTCCTCGGTGTAGAGAGTAGGGTCATTACCACGATCCTTTTCTAATTTGTCTAAAATCACTTTCTCCGCATTGGTCACTGCTACAAGACCTCGCAACGAATTCAAAGGCTGATGATTGTTTATCTTCTGTGCGTTGGGATTCCTGACTATATTGCTTTTACTGGCGGACTTTTGCTCGTCAAGCACCTCGAACTGTATCTCCCTTCTGATGTCAGACGCAGAAGGTTCGGGCAGCACCCATGTAGGGTCAAAATCCTGAATCTTCTTAATACTCGGCAGGATTGAAGACTTAAGTCCGGAGGGTGCTAACAGCATAAAGTTGTGAGCAAATGCGGGATTATCGGGCTCATTCATCGAAAAATACAAGTCCAGATAAATAAACGCAGCCATTAGAAAGGTCTTTCCTGCCCCCATTGGCAGACTGAATATATAATCGGGGTATTGTACACCATAGAAAATGTTGCGAAATACATTCTCATAGTCTATGTCATCCGGATATTCCTCAATTTCTTTCTTTAAGGAAGGAGCTACAAACTTGCCATCAGCATCCTTCAGACAAGCGTACTCGTAGAGAGTAGCAGCCGCTGTATCTGTCTCCAGTACCCGACGCGCTTTTACTGTAAGACTGACGTTATTGAGGTCGATAGTACGAAAATCCCCTTCTGAGAACAATTTCCACAAGGGCTTATTTACACAAGCTATTTTCAGAAACAAAAATGTCTTGATAGCTTCTATCTGCGCATCTCTCAGCATGCCACGGCCTTCCATATAGGCAATAAGCGGATTGACAGGACAATCTCCACTGCTTAACCATTCATCGCGTTTATGCTGGATAAGTTGATAAAACATACTTTATTCAATCAAAATATCTGCGAACTTACGGAAAATTTTACACACTGAGAAGCAATCCGTTTGAAACTTTTCTATCCCGGCATAGTTCAGAAACACTCTCAATCTAATAGGAATCTGAACCATCTCCCACGCAGCGTTAAATTTCGAGGCAGCTAATCATTTCTGCCTGATAGATGGATAAAGGAGAATGTTACCAGTAAGCCATATATATAAAATGAATCATTTCATAAAAGAGCATGAACTTCTTCTCTCCCTTCGCATAAAAATCCCAACGCGGGGAATGCGCATTTTCGCTCTTTCGGGTGAGGCCTTCCACATACATCATAAAAACCGTCCCGCACATTGCGTTTCCGTCTTTGCACACGCTTCCTGCACCCCGCCGCACAGTACGGACGCGGGCTTTCAGCGCTGTGCGCGGAGGCAATGCGAGGAGGAATGGATATCGGTAAAAAGAAATTATGGAGGGTGCGGAAATGGATTTCCCATAATCACAAGCGCGAGGAAATCTCCCCGATGCTGGGGCCGGCCGGGAAATATATGTAAATTTGCATTCAGGAGGCGGCCGCATCGCCTTCCCAAGCACGCCATGCAATAGATCATGCAATACGCAGAAGTCATAGTTCCCGCTCCGGTAAGGAGCCGTTTCACCTACACCGTGGGGGCGGAGGAAGCGCCGCTTATGGCCGTGGGCAAGAGGGTGGTGGTCGAGTTCGGCCGCCGCAGGAAGTACGCCGCCATCGTGGTGCGCTACCCTGCCCCGCCGCCGGCGGCCGGCATAGAGGCGAAGCCCGTCATGGAGGTAGTGGACGAGCATCCGATCGTGACGCCCGCGCAGCTCAGGCTGTGGGAGTGGATGGCCGGCTACTACATGTGCAGCGAGGGCGAGGTGATGACCGCTGCGCTGCCCTCGGGCCTGAGGATGGAGAGCGAGAGCACGGTGAGCCTTGCCGCAGCGCCGGAGCCGGGGCAGAAGTTATCGGAGGCCGAGACGGAGATAGTAAAACTGCTCGCCACTTCCGGCCGCCAGACAGTGCGCGCCATCGAGGCCGCCACGGGCCGCCGCAATGTGATGGTCACACTGCGCGCCCTCTACGAGCGCCACATCGTGGCCATCGGCGATGTGATGCGCACGGGCTACAAACCGCTCACAGAGGGCTGCGTGCGCCTCACGGCGGAGTACCGGAGCGAGGAGCGCCTGCACAGCCTGCTCGACAGTCTGAAGAGCGCGCCGGCGCAGAGCCGCCTCATCATGGCCTACCTGGACCTCAGCGGTACGCCCGCCGCCCTCAGGCTTAAGAACAAGGGGCTATTGAAACGTGTAAGCCGCGCCCTTCTGATGCAGGAGAGCGGCGTGAGCGAGGGCGTGCTCTCGGCCCTCAGAGAGAAAGGCGTCATCGAGGTGTACCGCGACGATGTGTCGCGCCTGAAGAAGGGCGCCGCGGCCACATGCCCGCCGGGCTCGCTCTCCGCGGCCCAGCAGAAAACGCTCGAGGAGATAACCGCAGCCTTCAGGAGCCATGCCGTATGCCTCCTGCACGGCGTCACCTCGAGCGGCAAGACCGAGATATACATCCACCTCATAGACCATGTGCTCCGTGAGGGCCGCAGTGTGCTCTACCTGCTGCCCGAGATAGCTCTTACCACACAGATCACCTCGCGCCTCAGGCTCCACTTCGGCGACAAGATGGGCATCTACCATTCGCGCCTCTCCGACAGCGAGCGGGTGGAGATCTGGCAGAAACAGCTCTCCGCCGATCCCTACCCGCTCATCGTAGGCGTTCGCAGTTCCGTCTTTCTGCCCCACGGAAGGCTGGGCCTGGTCATCGTGGACGAGGAGCACGAGCCATCGTACAAGCAGGAGGACCCCGCGCCGCGCTACAACGCCCGCGACACCGCCATCATGATGGCTGGCATGAGCGGCGCGCGCACACTCCTCGGGACGGCCACGCCGAGCCTGGAGAGCTATCACAACGCCCTGAGCGGCAAATACGGCCTCGTGACTCTGACGGAGAGATACGGCGACGTGCGGCTGCCCGAGATAAGGGTGGAGGATGTCAAGGAGCTCCGCCGCAGGAAGATCATGCGGGGCCACCTCTCGCCGGAGCTCATCGAGGAGACGAAGCGGGCCCTCGGCGCAGGCGAGCAGGTGATACTCTTCCAGAACCGCCGCGGGTACGCCTCGTATGTGGAGTGCAGCGACTGCGGATGGATACCGCAATGCGAGCGGTGCGACGTGTCGCTCACCTATCACAAGTCGAGCGGCCGCCTCGTGTGCCATTACTGCGGCGCGACATATCCCGTGCCGACGGTGTGCCCCAAGTGCGGCGGCTCTCACCTTCGCGAGCACGGCACAGGCACAGAGCGGATAGAGGAGGAGGTGCACCGCGCCTTCCCCGAGGCGCGTCTGCTGCGTCTGGACCTCGACACGACACGCCGCAAAGGTTCGCTCGACGAGATACTGTCGGCCTTCCGGCGCGGCGAGGCGGACATTCTCATCGGCACACAGATGGTGGCCAAGGGCCTGGACTTCGACCGCGTCAGGACGGTGGGCATCCTCGACGCCGACATGGAGGCGCGCCAGCCCGACTTCCGCGCCGCGGAGCGCGCCTTTCAGATGATGGAACAGGTGAGCGGCCGCGCAGGGCGCCGCAGCGACAGGGGCATCGTCATCCTGCAGACCGCCGAGCCCGACAGCCCCGTCATAGAGAAGGTCCGGGCGCACGACTACCGCGGATTTTACGACGCCGAGGCCGGGGAGCGCAAGCTGTTCGAGTTCCCGCCCTACCTCCGCCTCATCAACATATATGTGCGCAGCCGCTTCGCCAATCGCGCCGACGACGCCGCGAGAGCCCTCGCCGAGACGCTGGACATAAGTTTCGCCGGGAGTCTGCTCGGCCCGGCAGCCCCGCCGGTGTCGAGGGTCAAGTACGAGTACATCCGCCGCATCATGCTCAAGGTGCGCCCGGGCACTTCCCCCGCCAGGGTGAGGCAAATCCTCCGCCTCGCCGCCGCCGGCGTGGAGAAGGAGATGCGGGTCAGCGTTTACTTCGACGTCGATCCGATGTAAGCCTACGTCTCGGGCGCATGCCGATGAGGCTGCGGGCGGGAGCAGCTATTTCTCGCGCAATTTAGATAAATTCTAATCGCGAATTGATTAGGCTAATCAACTATTCGCGCATTATCTCGCGCCTTTGCTTATGCGGCGGCTGGCGGCCGTTGAGGGCAACGGCCCTCCCAGCCAGCTTCGCCCCAAGCCGCATCGCACTTTTCGAACTCCCGGCCTGAGTTCGCGCAAAACGATACCAGCTTTCTCGCATAGAAGTCATCAATCTCCGGCCACACTGATATAAATTCGCCATCCGAAACAACCGCGCTTTTTCAGCTTATTGGAAAAGGTATTCCCCACATTTCCAAAAAAACGTTCCGCTTATCTTAATACTCACATAGGACATGAGGGAAACTACATTTGAGATATTCCAAAACGTCTCAAACATAATTTTGGCCCTCTGGGAGCACTTATTTTCAGGTAGTTATGCGCACCTGAAAAACGGTTCAGAAATGGGTGCGCTATGCTTGCCGGTCAGTAATGAAACCGCATGCCGGGGCCCGTGCGCCATCCCGCCGTCCCGCCTCACATCACCGCGCAAGGGATAAGCGGGAGCGTGCACTGCTCGCTCCCGCCTGCCCCGTCCGGCGCCTCCGTGACGGCCAGAAGAATTGCAGCATGCCGGACACCACCTTGCGGACGCCGGCGAACGCCTTCGCAGCGGGCATCAGAAGAGCCTTTTTGCTCCTGCTGATGCCCTCAGGAATGCCTTCGGAAATAATTTTGTTTCATCTATCAAAATTTTTTATTCCGATTAATATTATGATGAATTATTTTACTACTTTTGTAACAAGGTATATATCCTCATTTCCCGCTCCCTGACACGGGCGGGGCAAAATAATTGGTACCGAAGACGAAACTAAAAACTTGAAGATAAAGATGAGAACAAGACGCAAATTAGGAGGCCTGATATGCGCGCTGGCGCTGTGCCTCGCATTGCCCGGCATCTACTCGTGCAGCGACGATATCAACGACTCCAACCTGTACACGTTCACCGGAGACATGATCACAGGCTATCTGGAGAACAATGACTCCACGCAGATGTACACCTATCTGCTCAAGAAGGTGAAGCTGAGCCGCCGCTCCAAGTCGACATTTGGCGACCTGCTCTCGGCGCGCGGCCACTACACCGTCTTCGCGCCCACCGACGAGGCCATGCACCACTTGCTCGACTCCATCTACAATCAGCCCAACTTCCCCGTGGAGCAGGTGGACGACTCGACGGCGGAGCGCATTGTTAGGTGCAGCATCCTGGACAGCAAAGACGGTGAAGCCTACAGCATAGCCGACTTCAACGAGGGTACCATGCCTATCACCAATGCCGATGACCGCTACATGACGCTCAACTTTGACACGGTCAACGGCAAAGCCGTGGCCCGCATCAACAGCGACGCCCTCGTCATCTCGCCCGACCACGAGATGGAGAACGGCTATGTGCACATCGTAGACAGGGTGGTGCTCCTCTCCAACGCCTACATCAGCAACATCATCGCCAAGGCTCCCAATACCAAGATATTCACCCTGCTGCTCGAGCGCACGGGCTGGGCCGACAAGCTCACCAAGTATCGCGACGAGGAGTATGAGAAAAACGACTACCCCGAGCACTACACGGGCAATCCTAACTGGAACGACATCATTCCCCAGCACCGCTACATAGGCTACACCGTGCTGCTGGAGCCCGACAGCATATTCCACGAGAAATGGGGCATCGACATGCCCATCGTAGAGGGCGGCGTGGTGACCAACGAGAGCACCATCATGCAGCAGCTTGAGGCCAAGTGTAAGGAAGTGTACACCAACTCCTCCGACGGGCCTCTGACCGACACACTGAACGCTGTCAACCAGTTTGTCGCCTATCACCTGCTGCCGGCCCGCATTCCGTACAACTGGCTCGTGGTACACCGCACCGAGTACGGCTTCTCCTACAAGAATCCCACGCGTCTGTCCATCAACTGCGACAACTTCTGGGAGACCATGAGCCCCGCACACCGCCGCATGCTCAAGATCACCGAAGGCCCCACCACTGACGGCAAGCGCATCAACCGCTACTCCACCTACGACCGCGACACATACTCCGAGACGAGCGTCGGCATCCCCGGCATCCACGTCTACGCCGAGAATGGCAAGTATGACAACAACGCCCTCAACGGCTTCTATTATCCCCTGGACGACATCCTCGTCTACGACGCCGACGTACCCGGCAAGGTGCTCAACCAGCGCATCCGCATGGATGTCTCCACCTACTATCCTGAGCTTATCACCAACGGCCTCTTCATCATGGAGGGCCAGAACGGCATCTACCTGCCGCGCGGCTACGTCGACTATCTGACGCTCAACGCCGAGGGCACCAACTACCACTACCTCACGGGCTACAACTGCGGATGGAACGACATGTACTGCGACGAGCACAATATTACCGGCCAGTACGACTTCACGCTCCGCCTGCCGCCCGTGCCCTACGAGGGTTCGTGGGAGGTGCGCCTTGTCTACTCCTACTCCGCTAACCGCGGTATGGCACAGCTCTACTTCGGTACCGACAAGAACAACCTTCCCGCACAGGGCCTGCCTATTGACGAGCGCATCCAGGTGACCAACCCGACCATCGGCTGGGCTCTCTACGAGGACGAAGACCCCGAGCTCAACACCATCCGCGACAAGAACATGCGCAACCACGGCTACATGATGGGCTGCAAGCACGAAGGCCCCTCCACGGGCGGTATCGTGTCGACCACGCTCTACAATGTGACCTCTGAGCACCGTCTGCGCAAGATCTTCTACACCGGCAATCTGAGCCCCGACCAGACCTACTACATCCGCTTCAAGAGTGTGCTGGCCAACACCTCCACGATGTTCGTGCTCGACTACATCGAGTATGCGCCCAAGAACGTCTATAACGGCCCCACGCCCGAGGACGCCTGGTAAAGCATGACCGCCGCGCATTCATAGCGCAGCAGAGTATGTCCGGGCCTCGTGAGGCCCCGGCAAATGCTGAGAAGACTAACGACAAAGGCGAAAGAAAAGTATCGGCAAAGCTGAGCAGAATATCTGCAAAGCCGAGCAGAATATCTGCAAAGCCGAATAGAATAACCGTAAAGCGGCCGGATGGGAACGACTTCCCCGCCGGCCGCTTTTGTATCCCTGCGCTTCATGCCGCGTACCGCACAAAAGCAGGCGCAGACAGCGTTCGCCGATTCATAATAACGATGCATTCCCATTTCCCTCAAAATAAGAGGCCGGAAATGCGTATATCTTTTGCAAAATGTCTATATTTGTGGCGATTAACACGGCATAAAAACATTGGTCTGCGCTACAGGAAGCCCCGCTCAGGAGAGAGAGAACAGAAGGAATGGGGCACATCGGGCAGCATCACATCGGGCAGCATCGTGCCGACTCGCCGTAGCCGCAGCCGCACCGCTCTTCAGCGGAGGACGCTGCCTGCGCCGGAGGCCCATGCACTGTCTGCCGCATCTCCTGCTCCGACACCTCGCCACCTGCATGACAACAAACACTTAACGCGATATACCATGAACATCAAATCATTCGTCATCGGCATCCTGGCCGGAATAGCATTGACCATCGCCGGAATTCTCGTCTACGGACGGATCGCCAAAGCCAATAATCCCTACAAAGAAAGGTTTGAATTTCTGGACCATCCTGTGAGCTACGAGGGTGAGAAGGATGTTTTCCTTCATGTCATACAAGTGATCAACGACAGCACAGCCCTGGCTGCCGATGGTCCGCTCGCTATACCGGGCTACGACAAACCGGTTGCGCTTTTGGGCAGGAACTTCTACGACGGGCAGAATATCCATGTCAAATACCCCAGGCGTGTCGGCACATACCGCTACTTCAACAAGGATAAGGAGCCCATGACCGTGGCGGTAATAAGAGTCACCGACGAGGATACGGAAGAGTAAGAGCGCATGCTTCATACCGATCCCGGAGCGTAGCGCGGCAAGGCTTTCTCCCACATGCTTTATGCATCGCAGCTGTCATGCAAATGCATCGCAGCTGTCATGAATATACATCGCAGCTGTCACGCAAATGCATCGCGGCTGTCATGCAAATGCATCGCGGCTGTCATGCAAATGCATCGCAGCTGTCATGCAAATTCGCGGCAGCTGTCGCGCATGAATCTTGTGCGCATCGGGGGCCGGGGGAAAATGGTGCGGAACACTGCCTGCTCGATTTATCCGCCCGCAAAAGAGCCGAAGTCGGTTTCCTGATACAGCAATGATTCCACTCTAAAAAGTCAGGGCTGAGACCATTTAGTTGAATTTATAATTACACGCATAATCGGTCTTTGAAATTTTGCCGTCTGGGTATTTTCCTGTAAATTTGAAGAGCTGAAAACGACATAGTCACACTGTTCATATGTTCAGGAAAAGCCAAATCCACAAGCAGGTGGAGGAAAAACCGGTCACGGCCATATGTGAAATCTAAAATAGCCACTTTTTAAAGTGGACTCAAATAACAAAACTTATGGGAGCATCTGTAATAACAGGCGACATCAAAAGTCGTATTGACAAAATATGGGACACGCTATGGGCGGGAGGCATTACGGTTCCTGTAACCATACTGGAGCAACTAACTTATCTTTTCTTTATGAAACTGCTCGATGAGAAGCAGAGGAGCCAAGAGAGTGATGCCGTTGCTTTTGGTATAGAAGTGTCTCATCCAACATTTCCGAAGAACGAGATGTGGCATAATCCAGAAACAGGCATCGACATCCCCTACGAAGAACTGAGATGGTCTGTCTTCAAGCAGAAGAACTCGCAGGAGATGTATAATCATGTGCGTAATAATGTCTTTGTCTTCATCAAGAATATAGGAACAGGAAGCGACACAGCTTACAGCAGATACATGCAGAACGCTGTTTTCGTGATACCATCTGCTGAGTTGCTCCAGGAAGTGGTGGATTCCATTGACGCACTGCAAATGGAAGACACCGACACCATGGGAGATGTGTATGAATACATGCTCGCAAAGATGTCTGAGAAGGGCCAAAACGGACAGTTCCGTACCCCTCGCCATATTATCAAGATGATGGTGCAGATAGCACAGCCAACCAAAGACGACATTATCAACGACCCAGCCATGGGATCTGCAGGATTTCTATTGGAGTCCGCGAGATTCATCAAGGACAAATATGGAACCCTTCTGGACACAGACGACGAACTGCGCCACCGCTACTACACCACCATGTTCAACGGTTACGACACCGACCAGACCATGCTGCGCATCGGTGCCATGAACATGCTGCTTCATGGCATACCATCACCCAATATTCAATATAAGGATTCATTGTCAAGCGACAACACCGATGAGAGCCGCTATACACTCTGCATGGCAAACCCTCCCTTCTCGGGAAAGCTCCTTGAAGGGACCATTAGCAAATCGCTCTTGGCACTGACTAATACCAAGGCTACGGAGCTGTTGTTTTTGGCTCTCTTCATCCGTTCACTTAAGATTGGAGGCCGTTGTGTTTCCATTGTGCCCGACGGTGTGCTGTTTGGCAATGACAATGCCCACTTATCCATCCGTAAGGAAATGGTGGATCATCAATGTCTGAGAGCAGTGATATCGATGCCCTCCGGCGTTTTCCAGCCCTATTCGGGTGTGAGTACGGCGGTGATTATATTTACCAAGACCGATGCAGGCGGAACAGACAAGGTATGGTTCTACGAGATGCACGCCGACGGTTTTACGCTTAATGCAAAACGCACGCCCACCAAGGAGAACGATATTCCCGATATCATCAACCGCTGGCAACACCTCGATGACGAAGCCGACCGGAAACGCACTGATCAGAGCTTCATGGTGCCCGTGGAGGAAATCCGCCATAATGATTTCGATCTTTCATTCAACCGATACAGAGAGGTGGTGCGGCAGCAAGTGGAACACAAAGATCCTGCCGAGGTTCTCGCCACTATCAGCCAACTGGAGCAGCAGTTTACGCAAGGTATGGAGCAACTCAAAGAGATGATGCATGATGAAGATAAATAAGGAGAATTGGGAATTTAAATCATTCTTAAGTTGCATTGAGAAGGTTCCTAAGCCAAAACAACTTACAACTTCAGATTACAAAAAATCTGGAGCAATACCTATTGTTTCCCAAGATGCTAAATTAATAACAGGCTATACGAATCACGAAGAACTAAAAAACAAGTTCGATAAACCAGTTATCGTTTTTGGTGATCATACTCGTGTACTTAAATATATAGACTTTGATTTCGTTGTTGGGGCTGATGGAGTAAAAATCATTATTCCCAAAGGGAATCTTTTGACTAAATTTTTATATTACTTTTTAGTATGGCACAAGATTCCCAATCTTGGATATGCGAGACATTTTAAGCTTCTCAAAGATATAATGATACCCATTCCTCCAATAAATACACAAAACTATTTTATTTCTCTTTTTGATAAATATCAAGATCTCATATTTCTTAAGCAGAAGCAACTAAAGGAATTCGACTCGTTGGAGCAGTCGGTGTTCTATAAGATGTTCCAAAATGATGAGAAAATTCTCACTAAAAAATTGGTTGATATTGCAGAGGTCGGTTCAAGCAGAAGAGTGTTTGCATCTGAATTCGTTTCAGAAGGTGTACCTTTCTATAGGGGTACAGAAATATCAATGCTAAGCATTGGCCAAAAATTTAGGCCAACTTTATATATTACTTCTCAAAGATATGAAGAACTTATTAAAGTTAAGGGGAAACCCGTCATAGGAGACTTACTATTACCATCCATTTGTAATGATGGAAAGATATGGGTTGTTAATACAGATAATCCGTTTTATATAAAAGATGGGCGTGTTCTGTGGATACACCCGAAGGACAAAGCTATCACAGATAGTTTCTATTTGAAGTATGTTATCAAGTTCTATCTAATTAATAACTTTCATAAGCTTGCTTCAGGTACTACATTTGCTGAGATGAAAATTTTTAATCTGAAGAAGATTCCCGTTCCTCTACCATCGCTTTCTCTCCAGCAATCCTTTGCACAAAAGATTGAGGTGATAGAAAAGCAGAAGGAAGTGGTGAAAAACGAGATAGCTCAGCTTCAAGCCCTCCTTGACAGCGAGATGGACAAATACTTCGGTTAAACAAAAAACGAGTGCATTATGGCTAAGAATTTTGATTATCTCAAAGAAAAGTCATCCTTCGTTACACTCTACAATGACTGTAACGAGGCAGAGACCTTTGTCTATAGTGACCCCAACAAATCAGCCCTTGCCTGCCGTAGAGCACTCGAATGGACTGTAGTATTAGTATACAAAGTACAACACTGGGACGTGCCAGAGCACACCAATCTCTTTGAACTTGTCAGCAAGCAGGACTTTAAGGAACTCATCAACTCTCTCGACTTGATGAAAAAACTGCATTTTATTCGCAGCGTTGGTAACAGAGCTGCTCATCAGAATAACGTCACCAAGAAAGAGAGCTATTATGCTGTGCTCGACCTTTACTACTTCATTGGCGATGTGCTTATGGAGATGGGATTTGTGGAAAAATATCCCAAGTTCAATAAAGATCTGCTCACGGAAATGCACTCAACTCTGGTTGTTGTCAATTCAGTTGAGACCCAACCCTCTGACTCTCTAGCCGAAGGTCATAAGCCTATAAAGGCCCTAAAAGACAATAGCCCGAAGGATCTCAGTGAGGCCGCTACCCGCATCTTGTATATCAACGAGATGTTGCGCGAGGCCGGATGGCATATCTGCGAGGAGAAAGGCGCTATAGTCGGCGGAAAGGCATGCATAGAAATTGAATTACAAGGCATGCCTAATGGTGCAGGTGTAGGTTACGCCGATTACGTGCTCTTTGATACCGACGGCAAGCCTCTTGCAGTCGTAGAGGCCAAGAAGACCACCGTTGAACCAGTCGTGGGAAAACAGCAAGCCATACTATACGCCGATTGTCTGGAAAATAAATATGGCATCCGTCCTGTCATTTACTATACCAATGGCTTTGAGGTCAACGTCATCGACGGCCAAGGTTATCCAGCCAGAACAATATATGGTTTCCATACCAGACAGGATCTCCAAAAGATTATCGAACGCAGAGGCAGGGCAGATATCACAGATATGCAGGCAAAGCCTGAGATTATAGACCGCTATTATCAGACTAGAGCCGTAAAAAGTGTATGCGAGCATTTCAACAAGAAGTTCCGCCGCGCACTGCTTGTTATGGCGACCGGGACAGGAAAGACACGTGTAGCAATAGTCTTGGTAGATGTCCTGCTTAGAAACAATTGGATAAAGAACATACTCTTCTTGGCCGACAGAACAGAGCTCGTCAGACAAGCATACAACAATTTCAAAAAACTGCTACCGGGAGAGACGAAATGCAACCTATGTGATTCAGCCGACAAAAATACGGATGCACGTGTGCTCTTCTCCACGTATCAGACCATGATCAATTACATCGATGCTGAGAAAAAGGGATTCAGCATAGGACGGTTTGACCTGATTATTATCGACGAGGCACACAGGTCTGTTTTCGGAAAATACGGTGCTATCTTCGATTATTTCGACTCTCTGCTTATTGGCCTCACTGCCACGCCAAGAGATGAGATAGACCGGTCTACATACCGCCTTATGGATCTGGAGGACGGTGAGCCGACTGACAGCTATGAATATGAGCAGGCGGTCAAGGATGGATACCTCGTTGACTTCAAGGCCCTACGCTATCACTCTGACATCATCAATAACGGCATCAAGTACAAAGACCGCACGGAGGAAGAGAAGGAACAGTTAGAGACCATCTTCGAATACGAGAAGGAACATTTTGACTTAGACCGTGTGGTCGAAAGGGACATTTCTGAGCAAGAGATATTCGACTATATCTACAATGTTGACACCATAGACAAGGTGCTGCAAGAGCTGATGGAGAAAGGCATCAGAATAGACAGTGGCGAAAATATAGGCAAGACAATTATCTTTGCCTATAACCACAAACATGCCGACCTGATAGTAAAGCGTTTTGCAGCCTTGTATCCACAGTATGGAGACGGCTATTGTGCATTGATTGACTATCAAGAGACCTACAAACAGACCTTGATAGACAACTTCGAGAAACCCGCCTCCAAGCCATATATCGCCGTAAGCGTTGATATGCTGGATACAGGTATAGACGTGCCCGAAGCTGTCAACTTAGTATTCTTCAAGATTATCCGTTCAAAAATCAAGTTCTGGCAGATGATTGGCCGTGGCACACGTCTCTGCAAGAATCTCTTTGGCCTAGGCAAGGACAAGAAAGAGTTTTACATCTTTGACTGGTGTAATAATTTCGATTACTTCGACGCACATCCCCAGGGCGCAGAGGCGGTGCATGTAAAATCACTTACAGAGAGGCTCTTCCAGATGAGATCGACAATATCTTATCATCTACAAGCAGAGAAGTACCAGAAACCGGAGTTATTTGAATTCGGATACCATGCCGAGCTGGTCAAGTGGCTTAGTGCGCAGATCACTACTCTTGGGAATGAAAGAATACAAGTGCGCAAATATGGAAACATCATCAATAAATATCGTATAGAAGATACTCTCAAAAGTATTTCAGAAGATGACTTGAAGAATCTCAAGGAAGTAATAGCCCCGCTTCTTGTCTCTTCATGTGAAGTATTGCCAGCGAAGTTGGATCTGCTTGTTCTTGATACAGAGATTTCCAAGTTGATGGGGGAAGCTCCCAATGCCGCTGTAATATCGAAACTTACGTCCTTGTGCAAATTCTTAATCAAAAATAAGAGCACAGTACCCCAAGTACAGCATGAGCTGTCAACACTCATGAGGTGCCAGGATATTAATTTCTGGCAGAATGCAGATTTAGAAAATTTAGAAGCTGCAAGAAAAATCCTCAGAGATCTTGTACAGTTTGCCGTGGATAAAGGTGATGACAAGACCTTTGTTATTGACATAGAAGACATCTTTGATGCTCCTGTCATAAAATCTACTCCCAAGCCTCAGATGACATATAAGGAAAAAGTCATAGACTATCTATCTAACAATAAAGATAACGCCGTCATAAAGAAAATCTTTAATCTGGAGCCTTTGACCCTTCAGGATATTCATGAACTGGAGCGTATCTTCTGGGAACAACTCGGTACCAAACAGCAGTATGACGAGTATCTCAAAAGTGAGCATAAGTATTACGGAGGCCGCATAGCAGTCTTCATACGTTCTCTCTGTGGTATTGACAGGCAAAAAGCAAGGAAAAAATTTTCGGAGTTCATTAATTCTGAGAATTTGACATCAAGCCAGGAACAATATCTGAACAGCATACTCGAATATGTCTGTGCAAATGGAGACATGCAACGCAAGAATCTGGGAGAAGACCCGTTCATAAATTTCAAATGGAGCGTGGTCTTTGGTGACAAACGCACTATGGTGGCCAAATACGTGCAATACCTGCATGATGTAATCCAGGCTCCTGCCGTATAGAAAACAGGGTGTATGTAGAACTATTTGAAGTCGCCCAATATGACATAAGGGCAGTACGCCGTATTACTCGTCCAAAAGGCTTTCGAAAACAACGTTTTGGCTCGCCTATAGCTTATAAGTGAGCCAAAACTAATCATAATCCACGCTTTTGGCTCAGTTATACCGATTGTTTTCCGTAAATTTGCCATAAAACAAACAGGGGGAAAATATGGGCAGACTTATTGGAAGAGAAGCATAGAAGAGCTTGCTGGAGCAGTACATGCACAGCGGCCGCGCAGAGTTTGTCGCCATTTACGGCCGAGGCGCATAGGCAAGACGTTTCTCGTCACAGAGACGCTGGGGCAGGTGCTGGATTTTGACATGACCGGCGTCATCAACGGGGACATGCAGACACAGCTTGCCAGTTTCGCTCTGTCGCTTGCGCAAAGCGGCTACACGGGGAAAAGGCCGAAAAACTGGATGGAGGCATTCGCCGCCCTGAGGAAAATTATAGAGTCGCGTATCGGTCAGGAGCATGTAGTCGTGTTCATAGACGAGATGCCCTGTCTCGACACGCCAAAATCCGGTTTCGTCCCCGCATTAGACCTCTTCTGGAACGGATGGGCGAGCCGCCCGCCCAATGTGAAACTCATCGTCTGCGGTTCGGCCACCACATGGATGGTAGACAACATCATCGACAGTCATGGCGGGCTGCACAATCGCATAACCCACGAGATCCATCTGCATCCCTTTTCTCTCAGCGAGACGGAAGCGTACCTGCAGAACATCGGATTTCAGTGGAACCGGCTGACTGTATGCCAGACATATATGATCTTAGGCGGGGTGCCATACTACCTGAGCCTTCTGGACAGCAATAGCGGATTGCCGGCCAACATCGACCGCCTGTTTTTCGCAGAAGATGCCGAACTCGCGCGCGAATACGACCGCCTGTTCAGCTCCCTTTTCCGCAGTCCGCAGCCCTACACGGACATCATCCGCCTGCTAACGGACCACCGCAGCGGTCTCACGCGCAGGGAGATAAGCGCGAAGCTCGGGAAAGAGAGCGGCGGCAATCTCACGAAGCAGCTTACCAATCTGGAGAACTGTGATTTCATCCGAAAGTACAACGTCCGCGAACGTAAGATAAACAGCAACAACGGCATCTACCAGCTCACAGATTTCTACGTCCGGTTTTACAACAACTTCTGCCGCCATCATTCCACTGACAATCATTTCTGGTCCAACTCCCTCAATACGCCCGCGCAGAACACCTGGTTCGGGCTGGCCTACGAGCGCCTGTGAATGGCCCACGTGAAGCAGATCAAGCAGGCGCTGGGGATCTCCGGTATTCGCACGGAATACTATTCCTGGCGCAGCCGGAAAAGCCACCCAGCCGCACAAGTAGACCTTATCATAGAGCGGGCGGACGACATCGTAAATCTGTGCGAGATAAAATACAGCCGCGACATATACACCATGGATGCCGGTGAGGAGGAAAAGCTCCGCAACCGCGTGACCGCATTCGAGCAGGAGACAGCCATCCGCAAGGCCGTGCAGCCTACCATGATTACCACTTTCGGCCTTAACGCCAACTCTCACTCTTCCGACATAGCCGTCTCGCTCGACATGAACGCCCTCTTCTGCTCATAGAAGCCGCTGCTAAATCGCAGCGAGGCGGACGTGATTCCGGGAGGGTATAATATGCAGACCTGAATTGATATCATGCAGGATGAAAGCATGAATTCTCTCCCGAGAAGCATGAATTCTCTCCCGGGAAGCATGACTTCGGCCCTCGGCAGGTATATGATTTACCGCTCCTCGCAAAGGAGCAAAATTAGCCGCGACAACAAAATGCGCGATGCGGTTTGAAGTGCAGCTTACTGGAAGGACCCAATTAATACATCAACGCCCGACATTCCGAAAAGCGAATATTCATCCGTTATTCACTTTTTATGCAATTCCGCAAGGGTGTCCGGGGACGGCGAAATGCAGTTTTTACGACCCACACTAACTTCCTGTAAATCAATGCCAACGAAAGGGCAAAACTACATTTGAGACGTTTTAAAACATCTCAAATGTAATTTTGCTCATGTCCTATGTGAGTATCCCAGCATGCGGGACGGTTTTTAGAGTGTGCGCAAAGAGGTGCACTTATGATGTATATCGCCCCAAATTTATGCATATTCCGAGATCTCCAATCAAGTAAAATATCTTTAGTCTCGGCAGGCCCATTCTGACAAGGCTTCTCTTGGCAGCCCGGGGCGGCAACTATGTGGGCTGCAAAGGCTGCAGTGCAGTCTATCGCATGGCAGTGTGAACCGAAAACCTCACCAGTTCAGCCCGCTGCCTGAACGATGCGGTCGGGAACCTGAACAATGCAGCCCTCTGCGGCAGCCATGCTATCCCTGCTGCGACAATTGCGCTGGCAGGGGCCGTAGCCGGGATGCCGCGATGAAATACGTAGTAGCGCAAAGGCCGGAGAGCAGAGAAACAGTCAACTTTGGAACAGAAAAGCAGGAAAATATTAGTTTGGTGTTCTGGTTTTTACTATATTTGCCTCAGAGAATATGGATTTAGCGACAATAGGCAACATTCCGTTGACCACAGCTTCGGTGGCATCGTTGTTTCCCGATCTGAAGGCGGGCAATCAGAAGGTAAGAGGGCTTGAGCTGAGCGGCAAGATTATCCGGCTCAAGAAGGGGCTCTATGTCGTTGCGCCGTCAGTAACGGGCGTGGCGCTGTCTACGGAACTGATAGCCAACCATCTCTACTCTCCTTCCTATGTCTCTATGTCGTCCGCGCTCCGCTATTACGGGCTGATACCCGAGGCGGTATACACCATGCAGTCCATGACCGTCAAGCATTCGCGCAGCTTCGAGACACCTCTGGGCAGATACGAATACAGGCAGGTGGACAGGGAGGTGTTCCATATCGGCGTGACAAGCATCAGCAGGGGGAACTATTCCTTTCTGATAGCCTCGCCGGAGAAGGCGCTGTGCGACCTGATCGCCTGCTCGCCCAAGGTGAACCTGCGCTACCTGACTGACGTGGACCGCTACATGGAGGAGGACATCAGGCTCGACACGGAAGACCTTCGCAACATGGACGCAGGCATCTTCCGGCAATATGCCGAAGCGGGCAAAAAGGCCGGTTCCATCAACACCATCATCAATTATCTGAAGAAATGAGCAGCGAGATATTCCATCAGATGTTGTCTCAATACGAACAGACGACAGAACAGCAGAAGCGCAATGCCATCTTCGAGGTGAATCAGCAGATAATCCTGGCCGGGCTCTACAATGGGGGATTCTTTGATGTAGCCGCCCTTTATGGGGCACCTGTCTGCGTATCTTTCACGGTCTGCAACGATTCAGCGAAGACATGGACTTCTCGCTCCTGGCTCCGAATAAGAATTTCGACTTTACAAAGTACTTCCAGCCCATCATCGATGAGTTTGACATTATGGGCCGCAAGGTGGAGATAAGGAAGAAGGACAAGAAAAATTTCGGGCGCGTAGAATCAACTTTCCTGAAAGACAACACCGACGTGTATGATGTGACTTTTCAGACAGAGAAGTCGATAAAAATAAAGATAGAGGTAGACACAAAGCCGCCGCTGAAATTCGATCGAATCCCTCAGATATTTTGTCCGCCTTATGGCATGCTGCGTCAGCTTCCAAGGCTGGCAAATTCGCCGAGTCGCAGGTGTGGATAGACAAGGGATTGTACCGTCATATTGAGGCTTTCAACCTCAAATGTGGCAAGCCCGTGCCGACCAAACATGTCGTCAACGCAATACTGCGGATGTTCATGGATGAGCATAAGACAGAGATGAAGAATATCAGAAAGCCTGTTTAGAATGTATAATTTACTTTTTTGTGTTGCCAAGACTTGGGTATTTAGTTTCCATGGGCTTGGCAATGCAAAATATCATATCAGAATGCTACTTAATTGCGTTTATAATTTTAAATATGGTATTTTGTGAAGTATTTCTTTCCTCTTTTGTTTGGTGATTATAAAAAAACTATACTTTTGCAACTATAAAGGGTCGGTTAGGTATTAAACAAAATAAGTGTATGAGAAACTTGATAATATTACTGTTTAGTCCTTTGATGACCACTATGAGTTTCGGTAGCCCCCTACTTGACACTCACGGCGTGATACTTGATGTGTCGAAGAATCCTATAGCTTACGCCAATGTTGTTTTAATGAATACCGATTCTGCATTCATTAAAGGATGCACGACAAACGACAAAGGCGAATATAGTCTATCAAATATTCCAGGTGAAGGCGCCTTGCTAAAGGTTTCTGCAATAGGGTACAATACTAAGGTCGTCAGAATTTCCTCATCCTTTATTCCTGATACTTTGATCTTGGATCACAAAAGTTACCAGTTGGATGAGGTGACGGTAAAAAGCAGCAAGCCCCGACAGACATTAAGTAAAGGAGGAATAGTGACCTCTGTGAAGGGTACTGTGCTGTCCATTGCCGGAAATGCATTGGATGTACTTGCACAGATGCCCGGAGTAAGAGTTGAAGATGAAGATGTCAGCGTTTTTGGAAAAGGCACACCGCTTATTTATATCAATGGGCGCAAGCTCACTGATATGGGGGAGCTAAGCCGTCTGTCCTCCAAAGAAATAGAAAGTGTTGAGGTCCTCAATAATCCCGGAGCAAGATACAGTGCTGAAACAAAATCTGTGATATTGATCAAAACGATAAGGAAAAGTGGTGAGGGCTTGAGCGGAAGTACCCAGTCCGTAAGCCGTTTGGCGCATTATTTTTCAGAGGCAGGTAATGTCGCCCTTAACTATCGCCATAATAATATTGATGTCTTTGGTTCTCTGAATGTGGATTATTCTAAAAGATATCAAGATCAGAGAAGCACTACAACCATCGACTTCAATCGTGATGTTTATAGCCTGAAGTCAAATATGGGCATATTCCCGGTGAGCACTTCGTACACTGCGGATATGGGCTTCAACTGGCAAGTCGACAAGAACAACACATTTGGAGTCAAGTATGAGTTCCAGGGATCTCCAAACAGCAAATCAGACTGGTATCAGCAAGAAAAGATCCTCTTGAATAGTGATTTACAGGATGACATCGATTATCATACCCATTGGAAGAGAGAAACGATGCCTTTACATTTGATAAACATGTATTATCTTGGGAATTTCAATCGCTGGAGCTTTAGCTTGAACAATGATTATTATTTCAGCAAGAACAGGACAGACCAGAATATATTGGAGAACAGTCGTTCCGTTAATACAGAGACGGCCATTAGTAGCTTGAACCACGTGCGGAATAAGATGCTCGCCTCCAAAGGTGTCGTGGGGTATGCCTTGGATAAAATCAAGACAGAGGTTGGCTATGAATATACAAATACAGACCGCAAGGACAACTTCTTGAACGATGGTAACTTGTTGCCTAATTCAGACAATCACATCAAAGAGGACAATATCGCTGCGTTTGCCAGCGCAACCATCACATTGGGCAAAAGTGAATTGTCGGCAGGGGTCCGGTACGAGCATACTGTGTCTGATTACTACGAAAACGACCAGCTCATAAAAGAGCAAAGCAGGAAGTACAGTAGATTCTACCCGACATTGGACTTCTCTTTTCCAATCAAGCAGGCAAACTTTTCCATTACCTATACAGCAAAAACTCGCCGCCCAACGTACAGTCAGTTGAGCAGCAACATTCAGTATGACGATCGCTTTACATACGAGCAAGGAAACCCGTTGCTGGCATCAGAGGTCAATCATGACATCACCCTGTCAGGTATGTACAGATGGATTTATCTCTCTGCGACCTACCAATATGTCAAAGATGCGATTGTAGGGGTAGTTGACTCATACTCAACAGACTCTCCCATTAGTTTGATGACATACGTCAACTACAATCATATTTCAAAGTACAGTGCTTTGCTGTCCTTATCACCAAGGATATCCAAGTGGTCTCCTCGTCTGATTCTGAATTATCTTGGGCAGGACTTTAAGATTACTGCTATGGGGCAGAAACAGCGAATGAACAATCCTGTGCTGTTCTTTAATTTCCTCAATAGCGTAAATCTTGGTAAGGGATGGTCAGTCAATGGAGATGTCATCGGACACACATCCGGCGATATGGATGTCGTTTACTTGAAACCGTCTTGGCAAATCAATATAGGAATGGTCAAGAACATAGGCAATTGGTTCTTTCAGTTGAGCGCTACAGATCTGTTCAAGACTGCCAGAAATTCGATGATAACCTATGGTACGCAAATGACACTCGACAAATGGAACTACAGTGATTCGCGAGCCCTTCGTCTTACAATCCGTTATGCCTTCAACGCCACAAACAACAGATACAAAGGAAGTAATGCAGGCCAAAAAGAGATAGACAGATTATATTAATGAGACGTTTTCCCATAATACAGCAATATGACACGATGCAATACTGAAGCAAGAATAATCGTGAGTGATAAGACTCTGTGGCAACAAATATTTAGGAAATAACAAGGAAAAACATTCATAAATTTGTGAGGGTGTATCAAAATTCAGGTGCACCCTCTGGCTATATTTAATGCTATATTTTTGCAAACAAAGCCCTGACTTTCACAAGCCGGGGCTTTGCCATGTCGCAAAGTTTTTGTATCTTTGTGACAT